>JAABUV010001308.1_pt1 | contig 36160 bp, 39 predicted proteins | sample 5559971 | NCBI WGS metagenome assembly JAABUV01 (sample SAMN10711881, study PRJNA513362) | rock metagenome | isolation source: Antarctica rocks | place: Antarctica: Victoria Land, Knobhead nord | collected 2015-12-19
TATCGAGTGAACAAAACTCTCTGAGATAGAAAATCACTCGCAGTCTACACGACTGCTTCACGCAGTCGAAACAGTGAGTTTTGAGACTATGTATCAAATTTGTTCGCGTTGATTGCACGTTAGAGAATGAGTGTTCTAGTCACTTTAAATTGCTTCAAGAGCTTCGTTTTCATCATCATCTTCGCTACTGCTCTGAGACTCTTCGTGATGACGACGATTATTCAATAGTTTAAGAAGTCAGCATCTTGTAGCATTCTTGATCGCAGATGCAATCAGTTCGAGCAGTGCATGAGTACATGCTTCGTCGTCTGATGACTTCATTCGCAGTTGCATCGCGAACTATTCGTGCCTGAAACGTTTCTAGAGTGCAGATAAGCATTCAGATCTATGCATTCAATTTTGATGTGCATTGCGAGAATGCTTTCTGCTTTCTGAAGATCATCACGCATCTTTATCGTCTTATTGCTCAGATGCAATCTTTGTGCTGAGATTACGTTGATGTTTGTGACGCGTTCTCTGTACTTTTCTCATTGTTGATTTCATTAATCTTTGTGATACTGCGTTATTGCGATGCTATCGCTTGTTGAAATCATTGTGAAGAAGAGAGTGCGTCGTCTGCATCTTGACTGTATCTTTGCATCTTCTTGAATGAAGACATTCAGAAGTACTATTTTCTTGATGACGAGTGAGCGAGAAATGACGCGATTAACTTTCGTCAAACGAGCGCGTATTAGTTCGCATGCTTGTCTGATCTCTTGCGTTCGATCGTTGACTCAACTGTGTAGCGTGATCTTGTCTTGTAGCATGTTCAGATGAACATGTAGCAAACTCATGTATGTTTCTGTCTTTAAAGTTTCGATGTTTACTCTTTTAAATGCTTCTGCTATGTGACGCAGAGTCTAATTCTGAAGTGTTTCTAGTTTACATTCTTTGCTCGACAGTTCATCTTTCTTGTCGCGCTGATGTCAGACTGATGCTTCGAATGTGATTTCTGATCTCACTACTGCTGAGTATACTTGTCTCGCTTTTGTGAAGATAGCTTCTCATGTGAAAACTTCAAGACGACTAAGTGTCAGCATTCTTGTGACGTGATTCGTCTTTATTTGTCGAAGATGCGCGTCTCATTGCAGTTTCGTGTTCAGTTGCATCTCTAGAACTCGTACGTCTGATTTTGATTTGATAACTGAGCTTTCTATTTATATGCTAGTCGTCATGTCAAATCTCTTCGATTTTCTAGTGAAATGCGTGAGCTCGTACTTTTCTGATGCGAACGTTGCATCATGAGTGCGAACTCATTTCGCGCAGACGTTGTGTGCTTTGCTCAGTATTCTGCAGATTTCTTCAGTGAATCTGTTTCTTAGACTAGAATGTTAATATCATCTACAAAGTCAAGCACTTCGATTTTAATTCTCAGTGCTTTGCATTTTTCAATTAGACTTGCGTTGAAGAATAGAAAGAGAATCAATGAAATGAGAAATCTCTGCGATATGTCTGCGTTTATCTCGCGCATGTCGCTCGTTTGTTCATCGAATATTAGCGACGTCTCTCGATTCTCTAGAAAGCTGCGTGTTTATTCGATTATGTAGCTTGACGTTCTTTTCATTTTCAGCGTGTGCAGAAGTCTGACGTGTGAGACTTGATTGAACGCTTCAACGATGTCTAAGCTTAGCATGAAGATCACATATTTGATTTCACAGTCTCACACTGTGTGAACTTGATCTATTAGTAGATCTAACGTCGAGATCACAAATTGCTTGCGTCTCGCTTTCATTTGAGCATTTGATAGCATGCAATGAGTCTCGACTATGTCACTCAGTCTTTTGATCATGATCGACTTCAGCGCTTTGCTCATGATATTGAGCAAAGCAATGAGTCGATACATCTTTGAATTGATATAGTCACTTTTCTTCAATTTGCGTAGTACTATTGTCTGAGTCTTTTTGAACTGCTTCGAATGATACTTGTGTATTACGCATGCGTTGAATAAACTTGTCAGTACTGAGATCAGTTCTGCAAGACTCGCTTGAAGCGCTCTGTTTGAAATATCTGAAGCACTCAACGCTTTGTCTGCTTTTACTCGTCTGATTGTCTGCTTCACTTCATCTTCTGTGATGCATGAATTGAATGAGACTGTCAGAGATATGAATGATTCTGCGATGTCGCTGACATTCGCTTGAGAAGATGAGAAAAAGAACTTTTCTCGCAGTATCTCGATTTTTTTCTCGAACGTCGTTGTCATATGATCAATGTTGCTTCGCTTCAATGACGAAAACTGAGAAAGCTTTTTAGATAGCTGACTTTCGATTCTAGCTCATTTTGCAAAGCATCATATCGATTTGAGTGCTTCGCTCAGCTCATTCATTTGTGTTCTGAAGTGTGCGCATTTCGTTTGTCGAATGATCTTGTTTTTATGATCGTTGTGCTTCAGATATTCATTTCACGCTTCTAATGTGTCTTGCGTTTTTCATATGATTCACAGTCGTCTTGATTTCATTACTACTTCAAAGCAGCTTTGATTTCAAAAGTCTCTTGCTTGATTTGATGACTTTGTCAAGAGAGTAGATTTCTCGATGATCTTCTGTAGCACTCTGATAATCTTGCACACTCTGACATTCATCATAGTCTTGTCGTCTAGAGAGCGTTTCAAAGATAGATGTATTTGCAAATAAGCACTCAATGCTTCTGTATTCATTTTCTTTCAAAGTCATCAAGTTGAGAATTGCACTGAGATTGTTTGTAGACATAGCTCTGTGATGATTGAAAGATGATTCAATCTCTGATGCAGATCGATTCGTATCTTGCACTTGCATGTCATGAACTGTATTTTCTCGCTGCTAAAGACTAAATCAATCGTTGTAAATTGATTGTGAGCTTCGCGAGTAATAGTGTCTGATTTCAGTAATAATTTCAGTCTTGCGTTTGTAATGACGTTTAGTAGAGTATCAGTCGTCGTATGACGAGTGAAGCATCTTCGCTCTTCTCAATGAGAATGATGTAGATTGAAATCTTCTACGATCAGTTGTTTGCAGTCATTCTTGAGTAGTTCATTCAAACGAGAAATGATTGAAGATCTTTCTGTGAATGTAGTAGACAGTGAGCATGAATTGTAGACGTTTAGAAGTCTTAACATCTGTGTTTCGTCATCTGTGTTGCGAGTTAATATTCTGATTAAGCAAATGTCTGACTCAGCTGTTTCTACTATTCATTGATCGAGTCTTAAACATTTGTTAACGTATATGCATGTTCTTGATTGAGATGACGAGTTTTTCACTAGATGAAAGAAGTTGTGTGCTGAGCTAAATGACTACAAGTTGTTGTTGTTGCGATCTTGCTTCTGTATAGCTACTATGTTGAATTCGCGAACTTTTCTGTTAATTAGAAATGATTCTTGAATTTTTAATGATTTTCTGATGTTGTACTGTAGAATTCGTAGAAAAGACTGTTTCATCATGAAGTTATTCATAGCTGTTGTTGACTTTGCGATGAGAAGACTCTTTGTATGCTTTCGATCATCGATGATCTTTCTTGCTTTCTGATTGAATGTTTCTGAATCTGCTCAGATGTTGTCTCGTCTGAGTCACTATTCACGCAAGAGAAAAGATCGACTCATCTCTTCTTGATCTCTACTATCTGTCAAGCTGATTCATCAGCGATTCAACTGCGTGTTTTCAGCATGACTGTTGCTGAGCTCGAGAAGTTCGTTGAATCGAAAGAATTCGTTGAATCTGAAGAGTTCGTTGAATCTAAAGAGTTTAGAGACAGCGAGAAGAGTGTGTGATTGTATTTAGACGTCTCAGAATATCTGAACGATCTGTTTCTATAGATTTCGAACGCTTGTTTCATCTGCTGTCGTCACTTGAGACAGATGCGTCTTCAGAGTTTGTGATTTTCGTTGCAGTTGACGCAACGTCTTCTATTCAAAGACATCACACACTTCTCTATGTGATGCTTGTCTGCGCATTTTTCGCAGCGCTGATTCTTTCTGCAGATCTTAGTCATGTGATCAAATTCGTGACATCTGAAGCACTGTGTGATGTGACAGTTCTTTTCAAATAGCTCGCATGCACATTCTTGATACAAGTTCAGCATGCTCATGTTCATTAGTTGATTTGTCATCGCTTCGATCGCGATCTTTACAATGAGCGACGAATGAGTCTTTTCGCTAGCTGCTATCTTCTTGAGTCAGATTATTCTTAGAACTTTCAAATCTTCATGAAGTCTTGCGTTATCTTTTATCAATCTTTCAATGATCTTTTCTTGATTGCTCATGTCTATTGTAGTGCGTACTTCATGTATCAGCATTGCGAAGATTCGACGTGCTACGCGTGTCGAACTCGCGATTTCTTTTGCTCATGTCTGAATCTTTTTCAAATTTGCTCGAGCATCTGAGCTAACTGCGTGAAGAGAAATGTTATCGCTGCTCAGCTTGTGAAGTGACACGATTAGATCTCTTTGATCTGTCGACACGTCTGCGATTCTCTGTAGAATCTGTTTGATCGACTTCTTCTGTATCTCTTTTATTTCTCTTCTGTTCATTATCTTAATCATGACTTCTCGTTTCTTGCGAAGCGACGACGAGTCATCTCTGAAACGTTGCTTTCTCGTCGCTATTTCTTTTCTTGTCACGTTCGCTCATGACGTGATTTTCGTTGAAAGACGTGTGTTTCTCTGTGTATGCAACTGCTTGTTAAGCAGTTGAACTGATGTCTTCAGTTTCTGTACATTCTTCGCGATGAATGCATTCTGATTCGCGTGATGTTTTTCTTCTGAGTCGAGTCGAAGACGTTGAATCAGCTTTAATGTTATCTCTTTTCACGAATGATCTTTGTTCTTCTCTTTCTCTAACGTTGATATCTTTATTAGTAGATCAATAATATTAGCAACGTTCTCTTTATCATCACATGAGCGTTTCGATCTTGCATCTCTGTTTTCTTGCAACGAATCGATGTCGCTTGCAATCATCTTCGAATCAGCATTGCTGCAATTCGTGCAATTCATCGTTGTTCAATCATCTTCTAGATTCACTCTGTCTTGTTTGTAGTGCTTTTTTTCAAAATTTGTAATACGTGCGTTGTGATTGTTTTCTTTAACTTCGTACTCATTGTAAAGCTCATCTGTTTTGTTGACATCTTTTACTCATTGATAGAAATCAACTTCAGATTTAATAGCTAGAATATTTATTCTATCAAGTGTCAGAATGATCTGATAGCAATCTTCAGTACGCTGAGTTGATTCAGAAATGTTCATCAGAAACATTTTGATTAAAACATTGATTTTAATGTTTATTTTGCTTGATTGAAAAATGATCTGAAAGTTAAACTTGAATAAAATGTCTAGATAATTGACTTGTCATTGAGTTAACTGTTTGTTTTTTATGAAAATCTTCAAAGTCTTATGATCAATGAACATTTGAATGAGCAGCTTCATGCATTTTAGCTTGAATTTTCAGTGTTTAAAACATTGAATAATGACTAGCAATTTCTTGTCATAGATATGATAATTGCATTCAGCAAGAATCATGCTTTTGCTGTAAAATGCTACTGAGTGAAAAACATTTTCATCATTGTACTGAGATAGTATTTCATCTTTGACGTAGTCAGATGCATCAATCTTTAAAATAGTCTGTCATTTGAAATTGAAATGTCATAGTACTGAGATTGAGCTGATCTGTTTCTTTAGATTGTCAAAAGCTTGAACACAGATTTCATTTTAAACAAAAGACATGTTTTTCTAGTCAATTGAGTAAATGATTTGACTAGCTTCAAGAAGTTCTTAATGAAATGATGATAGAAGTTAACAAATCTCACGAAGCTCTGAACTTCTTTTAAATTGATTGATGTAGTTCAGTTGACTATGACTTTCACTTTAATAAAATTCATATGAAGATCTTGTTCTGAAACTATGACTTCTAAAAAGACAATTTCTTCTACATTGAATTTGAACTTTTGAATATTTACTTATAAATCAGCTTCTCGTAAATGATTTAATATCATCTTGACATGTTGTTAATGTTTTTGTTGAGTTTTGCTGTAGATCAGAATGTCATTTAAATAGACTTGACAAAAGTCATTTAAAAAGTTTCAAAGAACATCATTCATATACTGCTGAAACAAGACAAAATCGTTGATAAGTTCAAAAAATAACATCTTTCATTTGTATGCTTTTAAAACAATGATAAAGACAGTATAATTCTTACTATCAGAATGCATTCACAGTTTGTGAAAAGTTGAAATAATATTTAATTAAGTCAGATGCTTGCAATCAACTATTTTTTCAATCATCTCATTTATGAGCAATAAAAAATAGCGATTTCTTTTGATAATAGCATTGAGTTTTCAATAGTTAATGCAGAATCATAGATCTTCATTTGCTTTTAAAATGAACAGAACGAGTGAGAAATACGAAGCTTTGCTGAAAGTTATAAATTCTTTGAAAAGATTTTCATTCAGATATTTCTTTACTTTCTGAAGCTTGTAGAGAGACATTCAATATGCTTGACAGCAAGATAATATTACGTCACTAGTAAACTTTATTTTATAATCATATGAATGATGAGACGATAGCTTGTCTGCTTGAACTCAATTAAAGACATCTAGAAAATTCTGATATTTCAATGATAGCTTAACTTTAATATTTTCTAGATTTTGAGCTGTTTCATTAATAAATGAGACGTTTATGACATTTAGTTCACATTGAGTATTATAAACAATTTTTCTATCAATGTCTTTAATGAACATAGCAAAAATCTTTGTCTGATTCTTCTTTTTTCTATTTATCAGAGCTTGAAAAAAGATGACGTTTATGTTTTGAATCAAGAAAGACTCTTTCTGAAAGAATGAAACTGAGTGCTTAAACATTTTAAAGATCTTGCTGTGAGCTGCTGAAAAGATTGAAGTTGATCATGATTAACTTAAGTGCTTCATATTTGAAGAGATCGAAAAAATCGAAATAGAAATATTTAATTAATCAGAAAATACTATAATATCATGTTTCATGTTCAATAATATTTTATTTTTATTCATTCAGAATTTGTTTAATATAACTTCATGATGCTCGATATCAGTTATCAACATTGACATAGTCAATTCTCTATGACTTTCTATTGTAAGATTGAGTAAAATCTTATGAATAATTGCTTTCTTGAATAGCTTTTCATCATATTCTTGTATTAACTTCTCTTTTGCTAGTAATATAGATTGTATTTCAAGTTTCTTGCATACTTTATTAACTAGCTTGTCATGTATCAGCATGTAGATGATAAAATCACTGTTTATTAAAGAATGAAGACTGAAAGAATTGCTCTGAAAGATAAAGAAGCATTGATCAGAAATGACTTTTTAAAATAATTTTCTTTCAATAAAACTTTGATCTGATTGCATAAAAATATAATCTCTATCTTTTTGATGATTTTGAAAGAAATAATTAGTTTTTTAAATCAGAATCTGACTCAGAATTTGAATGATTAAACTCATTATTTTCTAAGACATTAACTCTAAATTGATCAAAGCACTCTCTAGAAGTATGATCTGATTTGTGAAAGATGAAACAAATTTCAGCTTGTAAATTGATGTCTTTGATGTTAATTAAAATCGCGCTGCGTGATTTTGAATGATTGATGAAGATAGTAACTTCGATCTTTTTATAAAAAGTTCTTAAAACTTCGTCAATAAAGATGATTTACTTTATGACTTTGTTCAGAGATTTCTTTTCTTTGATGTCACTCATGACTCAATACTCATTGTTTAAATGAATCAGATAACTACGAATTTTGTTCAGAGATTCTGACTGAATCAATTGATTACTTCAAGCTGCATGAAGATGATAAACTATCTTGTTTTGTAAATCAATGATCAATTGCTTTTCATGATACTCTAAATAAAAGAACAGACGTTGAAACATCAAATAGAAATTGTTGAATTTGCTCTTTTCTTGAAAGAGATTAGCATATTTTCTTTGAAAGTTTATCTCTTTGTTGAAATCATTGTAAAGCTGAGCAAGTTCATTTAACAAATCATTGACTATGACATAAAAATTCAATGAATCTTGTTGATGTCAAGCTAGAATAACTTTGACTGCATCTTCTTTGATTTGAAAGTGAATGTAGATCAGAATAATTTTATTGATATTAAAATGATCGACGTTGATTTTTAGCTTGTCACGAATCTTTTCTTGTCAATCATCTCAGATAAATTCTTTTTCATCAGTAAACAGAGATGAATTTGAAAGCTTTTGAGATTGCTTGAAGAAATTGAACAGAGTAAAAGAGAAAGAAGTGACTTTTTTAAATGATTGCAGTTGATGTTGCAATTCAGTCACTTGATTTCAAAACATCTGATTTAATTGATTTAAATGTTCTTTGACTTTATTCATTTTCTTGAAACAAGTTTTTCATATTTGTTTGCTTGATATCTTGTCAAATAATTCACAAGCTTTCACATTTAAATTTTGTTAAGTTCAAAAATTATTCAAATCTTCTAGAAAAACTTCTGAATCTTGTTTGACTCAATGTTGTAACTGCTTTACATTTTTTATATTTCATGAAGTAGAAGCTTCATGAGATTCATTAAAAGTTTGAAAATGAGACAAAGAGTATTGATGTTTTTATATAACATCAATTTTAAAATATTTTGATATGCAAAGTGATAATTCAGAATAAATGATTAAATTTGAAATGTTAGAAGAAATAAAGCTTTGATTACTTTCAAAGAAATTGTTCACAGATGATCAAGTCATAGCAAAGAATTAACAATCGAGCGAAAAATGATGCTTAATAATATGTAGTGAGATTGTTTGTTAAAGTGTTTAATCTTCAAAGAAGAATGTTGCTGATTTAAGAAGATTTTTTTTGTGATTCTCAAGCAATCAATGAAGATTCTTTATCATTAATTTTATTAATTGATTTGAACTGATGCTACTGACTGAGCGATAAATTCTTTAGCAATCACATGATTGTATGTTCTTGTTGATTTTATTGATTTCTTGATGTTGTTCTGTCTTTCAATGTTGTTGATCATCAGATACACAAATTTCTTTATACTTATCTTGTTGTCAATCAAATTGACTTGAATGAGTAATGAAATCAATATCATGTGATTAATGAATTTTTAAAGTAATGTTAAAATTGTGTCTAGAAACTAATCAGAATGCATGCATGATTAAAATGTTTAATCTATAAAGATAGTTATAATTAAGACTTTAAGAATACAGAAGAAAGAAGATATAAAAGACAAGAAGAACATGTTCTATATAGTAGTTACTCAGATCAACGCTAGTTTCAAAGAAAACATGTTGAAACATAAGAAAGATGTTGATTTGAAAAATGTTTGCAACACAAAGAAATGTGTTTATCATAGAAATCTGTTGATCATTTGTAACACAAAGAAGCGTGTTTATTTAAAAGATAATAAAAGCTGATTAGAAGATGCTAAAGAAAAGAAAAAATGTTGAGTCAAATTTGAGTCAGATTTCAACTAAATCATTGACTAGTTTTAATCAATACACAATGAACTCACTAATGTTCACTGTGAATTGATTAAAGTTAAAGCTTTGATCTTTTTCAATTCTGACACATTTGTAACACATTTTTCAAGTCATTTCAGATTAATCGTTCTTGATAACAAAAGCTCATGAAAAATGAATCAAAGAAATTGAAACAAAGCTATGAAAGTTCAATAAATAAAAAAATCTATTTATGATTAAGCGTAAAATAACAAGAAAGAAAAATATTTATTAAAAAACATGCATCAATGATAAAGAATTATTTATTTTACATTCAAGCTTGAATTCTGAGTGATTAAGTAAGTAAGAAGATCACGTCATGATTGAATGACATCAAGTCATGACTTAATGATCAAATTCACAAAATATGAATCAATATGATTAAACATCTGAAAACATCAATGAACAACTTGTGCTATAAAGTTGACTTCATTCTTACATTTCATGAAGTGCATCAGATAAGCAATAGAATTTCTCAACATATTTAACTCATTGACATCAATAAATGTATGATTGCTTCAAAATATGACAAGATCACATGATGTTCAAAATTTGAAAAATAGTATCAAATATATATAATTGACAACAATATTGCAGCAAGAAAATGATTCAACAAGCAACATAAATCTTATTACAGAATGATGATTATACATGTGTGAAGATGAGACAACATCTTGATTAAAAGATGTTGATTAATCGTGATATAATCATCAAAACAAAGATTTCTTATCTCAATCATTGCAATGATGTTTGTCAAAATGACATTTATTTAAAGAAGAGAATTGTTTACAAATCAAGATCATATCAGAGAATTCTTCAATGTTTTATTAATATCTTTGATCACTTTCGTCTCAGCAATGATAGTTCACTGCATTCAAGAATGACAAATGAAAACATGCATATTTGCAAAGTTTGAGAGTCTGAAATCTTTGTGTAAATCTTGCAGATCAATCAAAATTTACACATCAAACACAAAAATGATAATATACTGATTGTTGAGAAGTGCGATGACAGACTTGTTTCTAGCAGCTTATTGTGATAACTCTGAATTCAGTCTGAATTCAGTCAGACTTGTTTCTAGCAGCTCTCTCTAAACTAGCGTCAGAGATAAAGTTGTGTGTTGCAACTTTGTTATGCGTGACAGTATATAAATAGAGCAGTCTGTGACTTTTCTTCACAATCTAGATAGATTTCATCATATGTGATACTGTTCGCTCTATTCTTTCAATAGATTATGAGCTCAATTAGCAAGAAGCTTTCAACGTAATTAGATCAAAACACTCTAAGCATTTGATGCTCGACAACTCAATATGAGATCTATTCAAACGAGCAATCAGCGATCACTTACTACGCGTCTCACAAGAAGACAAATAAGTACACTGACTTAGAGAAGTTCAGTGAAATTCGACAGCTTACTACGCATCTCACGAAAAGATAAATAAGCACTCACATCAAGTTGACAGTCTACTACGAGTTTTCAAGAGAGCGAAAAAATAGACACACTTGATCGCGTCAAAGAACGCATAAACTTTCATCATCACTGACGAGATTAAATTCTTTTCACTTCACTCGTCAATTTATTTAATATCTTTATTTTTTTTCTTTGATTCTAACAACAAGCTGAGTGTACATTGCACGTCATGAACTTCGACGACTTCTTCGTCAAACGACGATCTGTTCTCATTCTCACTTGCGAGAACTGCGATCAATGATTTTCTCTCATGAAGAGATGACTCATTGAGAAAGACTTGTGATTCGTTATTGAAGACAAGTCTGACTCAAACACACTCGACAACGTCATCAGCATCATCAGCGAAATTCAATCTCTCGACTTTGAAAGTCAAAAAATCGACGCGAAAGCTCATTACTAACTGATCATCTGCATCATCATTGATGATCAAGAACACACTGCAGACAAGATGTCAGCAAAAGAGATTTGAGATGCTCTGAGCTATAAATACAAAGAGAAGCTTCAAATCACTGAGAGACAATATCTGATGAACTTCATTGACTACAGAATGTCGACAAATATCTTCATTAAAAAGACATGAACACATCTCGTCAAATTGACTCGAAAGATCGTTGCAACACAGAAAGACATGAGCAATCTATTCAAGTCAGAACGTCGCTTTCAAGTCTTACTTCAATCGCTGTCAGATGAATACACAGTCATTCGAGATGTCATTGATGCGCAGAATAAGTCAGACGTCAAGAAGAAACTTCAAAAGCTACAAGAGAAGAAAGCACAATTGAAGACAACAGAGACTGCGCTATGAGTCAAGCGAAAGAACGAACGCGAGCGCACTGATCATGAGCAGAACAAACGCAAAATCAGTCATCGTCGCAAAAGTCTTTCAAGCTTTGACAGCGATCAATCGCGTTGTCGTCAGTCGCAACGATTTCTAAAATGTTTTCTCTGTGAAGATGAATATCATCTAGTCGATTGCTTTCATCTGTCTGCAGCTCAAAAGCTTGTGAAGAAACGCAAAGACAAAGACAAAACAAAGCACAAAAGCGCTGATGATCTTCAAACTCTCATTGAGCTTCTGAAGAGCAAGCACAAGAAACACAGAGTTTACAACGCAAAAAGCGACGACTCTGAAATCTCTGATGATAATGAGAAAGATGAGAACGAGAAGAGCGAGAATATTGCAGCTCTGTCAAAGAACATTGTCAGTAAGATCTCTGAATTCGACTGAGTCGCAGATTCTGATGTCTTCTCACACATGACTGATCAACTTCGACTTTTTAGTGATTCTTTAGTTCGCATTAAGAGACGCATCATCAAAGTTGAAGAAGAAAAATTGTATGTCAATCACTGTGACACAGCAGTCATGCAAGATCATCATGAAAACTTAGTCAAGCTATCTTCTGTTCTTCATGTTTCTAAGCTCGAAGTGAATCTTCTTTCTGAAAGAAGAATGTGTGAGAAAGATCTGCAAGAAAGTTTTGACGATAAAGATCTGTACATGCACAACAAGCGAGAAAAGCAGATGATTGAGATTTTAGAATGCGAAAACGTCTACATAGTAGAGAGAATTGCAAACAATCTTGATGAATTTGCATTACTATCAGCTATGCAGCGTGACGTCTTATCAGCATTTTCAGCGATGCACAGTTCAATGAATCTCGACGATTCAATGAATCTAGATCACTTCGCGTCTCACACTGACGTGATTCATCATGAGAACGAGGTCGAAGTTGATCACGATCAACTTAGTTTTGCAAATGACAAAAGCTTCAAGTTGTACAAGCTGTGACATCGTCGTTTCGCTCATCTCGAATCAGCAAAGCTTCGTCAACTTCATAAGATCATCACTCTGAAAAAATCTATTTTCATCAACGACAGTCACGAGAATGTGTGTGAAATATGTGCGCTCATCAAGTTCATCAACAAACGAGAACACAATATCAGCGATCGAAAGACAAGTATCTTGACTCTCATTTTCATAAACATCTGTGAATCACTATCATCGTCTCTCGATAACGAGTCGTACTTTCTAGAAATAGTTGACAATCACTTCAGAAAGACTTGATGCATTTCTTTGAAGCAACGATTCGATGCATCAGATGCTCTGCGAAAATGAAAACTCAGAGTAGAGCTTCACAGCGATGTCAAACTTCTCTCAGTACGCAGTGACAACGTCACGAAACTTAAAGTCATCTTGAATGATTGATGCTCATCAGTTGACATTGTTTCTCAATACACTGTTTCACACATGTCGATTCAAAATGAAGTAGTCGAAAGAATCATACACATCACAGAAAACTTGATGCAAGTCATGATCAAGAATGCTGAACTTCTTATTGAGTTCTGAGTAAAAGCTGCGAAGACAAATGTCTATCTGCGAAATTGAATCATCACGAGATTCTTGATCAACGAAGTTCTCACGATCTCGAAGAAGACATTCATCGAAATCAAGCTCTCAATTGATCATGTACGAGTATGAGAATGCAAATGTTACTCATACGTTGATCTCAAGTCGTTGTCAATCGAAAACAGACGAGACAAATTCATGAACAGAGACAGATTCAACGTCTTCATGAGATATGTGAAAAATATCGACAAGCAATATCGTCTCTGAGTTTCAGATCTCGATCGAGTCATCAAGAATCACGCTGTCAAGTTCGCTGAAGATGAAAAGAGTGAAGACATGAACTTGCGACTTCACAAGCAGACATTCAACGTTCTTTCAGAGCAAAAATCTGTGAAAAGATCATCAAAGAATAACGTTTCAACTAACGTTTCAAAATTCGACGCTCTCATGATTGATGTTTCATCTGAATCAATTGATGCACTGAAGACTATCGCGATCAACTTGAATGCATTCAATTCTAAGATCACGTCACATACATCAAACGAGCGTGAAGCTCACGCGAATGTTCAGATCACTCAAAAAGTCTTCGCATCAAGCATGTTTAAGTCAGCAGCTTAAACATTTCTGCATGTAGTCATCTCAAAGAGAAAAAGAGACAGCGAAGATCAACAACTGAAAGAACGCGCATTCAAGATCTTGCAAGCTATGATAATCTGATTCGTCACAGAGAAAGTTGATGACGATGAGAGTCATTCTGATGCAAGCATGTCATGAGCATTATTCAACGTCGATGAATCTGACTCTTCTAAAGCAATAAGAATTCTCACGTTGAACATTTACAAAGACGCAGTGCAGAACTCAGTTTGAAAAAAACTTTAAAAAGAAGCGATCAACGCAGAACTTGTGACGCTAGTCATCAATGAGATCTGACAAGAAGAAGTGTCGTTCAAAAAGATCAACATCGTGACAAGCAAATGAATCTTCAAGTCAAAGATGCACGTCGACGATTTTCTTGATAAACTGAAGACAAGACTGATAGTCAGAGATTTCTCTTAAATTCATGAAGTTGACTATGAGAATACTTTCGCGTCAATCATCAAGTTTGACACTCTGCGAGTCTTTTTAGTTATTGCAACAATGAAGAATCTTGAACTTCATCAAGTCGATGTAAACAATGCGTTTACTGAATCGTTTCTCAAAGAAATCATTTACATGTTTTCTTCGTCAGAAGTGAAAGTCAGACTCGACTGTGCTTTGAGAGTTCTTCGAAGTCTTTATGATCTCAAGCAAGCTGCACAAGACTGACATGATCGCTGTGTAACAGCGCTGTCTGAACTCGACTTCGCTCAATGCGCTGCAGACTCATGTCTTTTGATTCATGAATCAAAAGAAATCATGTTGCTACTATACATTGATGACATAGTCATCATCTTCAAATCATTGAGCAACATTAAATGATTTAAGCATGAGTTTCAATGTGTTTTCAAAGTCAAGAATCTGAGAAAAATGAAGAAGATTCTTGACATTCAAATCACTTGCAACAGAAAGGCACGAATCTTACGAATGAATCAAACTCACTATCTTCATGACGTTCTCAAGAGACTCAACATGAGACAAGACAAGCATAAGACAACAGATCTTTCAATGAATGAATATGATGCTTTTCGCTCAGCTGAACTCGAAGACGTGAGAATCAATCAGCATGAGTATCAACAAGTCATTGAAAGTCTCATGTATGCTGCAATTCACACTCGTTTCGACATTGCTTTTGCTCTCAATCAACTAAGTTAATATCTCAGCAATTTTGCAGAACATCATGAACACGCTTTGAAGAAGTTGATGCAATACGTTCGTTTCATCATTGATTTAGACATCACGTACGAAGTCAGTGAAAGCATGAAGTTAGTAGAATACTCTGACTCAGACTACATCTCAGACAGACTAGATTGCAAGTTGATTCTCATCTACATCTACATGCTTAATGAAGAATCAGTCTTCTGAATGAGTTGAAAGCAAAAGTTCGTTATCACATCAATCATCAAGACAGAGTACATGACTTTATCAATCTGCATCAAGAAAGATCTATGAATCAGTCAAGTGCTCAAGAACATGAATCTGACAAAGTATCTGAGCATCAGTCACAGTCATGTTGATATTCTTGAGAAGATTACTCATCAATCTGTCTCACTCACACAGCTCAAGAGAGATAATCAAGCATCTCTTATGCTGATTAAGAATGCTCATATTCACGAAAGATCAAAGCACATTGACATCGCTGATCATCACATTCGAAATCTGCACAAGAAGAATCAGATTTCAGTGAACTTCGTTTCTAGTCAAGATATGATAGCAGACGAATTGATCAAGTCACTATCTCAACAGAACTTCAAGAGATTCATTGAACAACTGAGACTGAAAAGCAGTGAGAGCTGAGAAACTTGCAAGCATCGAGTGAGAGTGTTAAGAAGTGCAATGACAGACTTGTTTCTAGTAACTTATTGTGATAGCTCTGAATTCAGTCTGAATTCAGTCAGACTTGTTTCTAGCAGCTCTCTCTAAACTAGCGTCAGAGATAAAGTCGCGTGTCGTAACTTTGTCATGCGTGACAGTATATAAATAAAGCAGTCTGTGACTTCTCTTCACAATTTAGATAGATTTCATCATATGTGATACTGTTCGCTCTATTCTTTCAATACTGATCATTATAACTGATTAATGATGTTTAATGATAACTTGAAACGAGCAAATCATTGTTTATCAAGATGCAATACTATTACTTCTTTGTATTTGAATCATGAAACTTGTTGAAAGAGAAAATGTAAAAGAGATTTTCAATATCATTTTTATTCTCAATGAATACACAACATTCTTGATTGATTTTTCAAAAGATGAAATGAATGATCAGTGAAAGAGTTTAAATAGAATGATCAAGAAAAATGATAAAGTGTTATTGAAAATCAATGATTATGAAAATAATGATGACATAGAAAGCACTCAAGAACAGATTAATGTAAATGAAACATAAATGATTCTTCTGATCATCATCATGCTTCATTCAATGAATCACTCTCAGTCAAAATGAATTGATAATAGATGTTTAAACTAATAGTTGATTGATAGCATTTTGATGTACAGTCAATTTTAACAAATTCTCAGCTTGCAGCAGAATTTAAAGCGAAAACAGAAAGCACATCAGTCAAAAACAATAAATAAATGAGTACATTTTAAAATCAAATTGATGATCAAAGTTCAAGTCTGAACGATGCAACTTTTGATGAAGAGATGAAGATTCACTTGTATAAGTTGACAGTGAGAAAGAAGAAGATAAAGATAAAGAAATATTAAACATAATGAAATTGAACTTGATCACAACTGATGAAAAAGTTGAAACTGAAGTCAGATGAACATCTGTGATATACTAAAATTTTTAAAAACGATTCAATATTAACAAATGCAAAGAAGTATGAGATGTTTAAACAACAAAATGATCATGCAATGAATATTAATGTATTGCGTGAGAAAGATGACATTAAAGAATCATTCAATAATTAGTAGTAATATGATCATTAATTTATGTTGATTAATTGCAAGCGTACTTAGAAACAATAATAGCTAAATTTACAAATTCATTAATATAATTGATAATAAAAGCATATGAGAGATCACAACAGTAGACAGTTGAGATGCAACTTGAAGTTTTAACAAATTGAATAAAGTAAACTATATAACATTGACATTTCAACTAGTCTCGAGCTCAAAATTGTCTTATATCAGCGATGTCAATTAATATTAATTATACAAATTCAAAGTTATTGTCAAGAAATCTTTCTATGAAACATTGATTCATTCATATGCAATGTCATTAATGATAAGTAGTATATTGCAGTGATAGTAAATCAAGTGTCTGCTTTCATTTATAACATAGTAATAGTAGTATTTAATAACATTTAATATAATAGTTAAATATTTTTACATTCATTGTTTTTGTTTTTAATTTTGTTTACATCTCGCTCAAATTTGATTCAGATCTTGCTCATTCAGATTTCACTCAAATCTTACTCACTTTGATCTTGTCAATTCAGATCTCATTCAGATTTTGCTTAATATATGCTGTGAAAGATGAGATCATATTTTATTCAAAATCATCATCTTTTTTTAAAATGTTTTTTTGCATATAAAGTTTTGCGCTTTAAACATTCTCATAATTTACATCATTTACAATTTGCATGTGCATATCAGATTTTAATGATCAATGAAGCTGCTGATAATGAAATGAATAATGATGTTGATGTGCATGAAATCTGATGATATGAAGTGAGTGAATTAATGATTTCTCAACAGACACTCTTTAAATTCAAACACATCAGATGTTCATTTTTGCTCACAAATATTGATGTTTCTATCAATGATGTGATTATATTGACTTGAGAAAGATATTGCATTTGATTATCATTGAAAATCTGCTTAAACATTAAATGAAATGATGTGCAATTTGTAATTGTAACAAAGATGATTATTTTATTATGTTCATCAATTGATATGTTGACTTGAAAGAGATATTGCATTTGATTATACTTGTTGTCAAACTCGTATGCAGAAACTTGCTTTGCATCATTGATCAATGCATCAAAACTTTCACATGATGATGATGAATGATAAAAGACATACTTCTTATATCAAGTACTATTCATAATATTTGAATTTAGCAAAGATCTTGAATCTCAAGAGCTTACAAGATTAAACGATAGCAACTCACTGTTTATCAAAATTCTGCATTTTTCTTAATAAACTTTCAATGAAATAAATCTATCGTCAGAAAAAATGATAAGTGATGATGAGATTTTGCAACTGAGAAATGAGTTTGCTTCATGCAACATCTTTTGATGACAAGAGATGAGTGATAAACAACTTCGACTTTCAATATCATTGAAAGTTTGCTTGAATATTAAATGAAATGTTGTGCAATTTATAAATGTGATGAAAATAATTGTTTTATCGTGCTCATCAATTGAAGATGTGATTTGAGTAATTGCATTCATGTAAAAAAACTTCAAACTGATGACTTTTAATCTGAAATAAAATTCAGAGCATTGAAATTTCTCATCAGATGTACTTGAAGACACGTTGAATTACTCATTATTAATGATACTTAAAGACAACTGAAACAAGAGAATCTGTCTTATCTTGCGTCAACATGATGTCTTCAACATAATGTCATTAAAGCATCAGATAACTATAGATTCAATGTTGAAAAGTTGAGATTTCTCATTAAATGCACTTGAAGACGCGTTGAATTACTCATTATCAGATGTACTTAAAAGTGAGTGAAATAAGAGAATCTGTCTCAACTTGTGTTAACATGATGTCTTCAACATAACATTGTCGTGAGACTGTTTGCATCATTCTCACAAAATAGTTAGTAAAAGAGAAGAGATCAAAATCTGAGTCAATGATAAAAGAGTCGAGAAATGTTTTTTGAGTATACATATAGATGTTATTGCAACTTGTAAATAAAGACAAAAACATACATATTTTACAGTATCTTTTTACTAGCATGATCATTGTATATGTTCATTGTTTGCTTTCTTTGTTGCTTTGATACAACTTTTTATATTGCATCTGTATTTTATTTCTTGACATTGAAACTCAATGCAAAAATATCATTTTTATGATACTTTGAATAAAACAGTTAATTGAACAGCAGAGAGTGAGACAACATCTTTATAATGATCAGAGAGTTTATGAAAGATTTGAAATAAAAATTGATTTGATTCTGAAATACGAGAAATTGATATAATGACTTCATTTCGCTTAGAGATATTGATAAAAGCTATTCAAGTCACAGAGTTTTTACAGTTAAAACTAGAAAAAATGCATATTTTCAGCTGATGAAAACTGTCTCTCTTTGAGCGAAGATGCAACAACAAAGAAGAAAGAAACTGACTTTTGTGAATGATTAACATTCAGAAAAGATGTTCTGATCAGAAGAAGAATTCATCTGATTTCAAAACTTGCAAGAAACAGACAGCAAAAGTGAGAATCAAAGAATGAATTTAAAGCAATGTAAACAAAAGTACAAGAAATGACATCAATTTCAGCAGTGAATCATGTTTCAGCAAAAGCATAAAATTGAATGTTGTTCATCAAATAAAAGAAGAGAAAAGAAAAACATCTTGATCAGTTGTAACAACTGCAAAAGAAAGAAAGAAGAACTTCAACGAGTTGAGAAGCAAAAACAAAATAACAAGATCTTTTTGACTGCTTTATTATTTTTGCTATTCTGTATTTCATTCTCACAGCTCTCAATATCGATTCACAGTGACAAAATAACAAGTTCATTGAAAACATTTATTGTAAACACGAGTGCTATGTTTATCAACTCTCGAGTCAGCTCAGAAATAAACATGATCACAATGTTGTTTCTGAAATATCTGATATTCATGTTATTGCTTGAAACTTCAAGAGTCTCATATTTTGAAAAAAAGAACATGATTAATTTTCTAGAAAAATATGAAGACTTTTGTGATAATTATGAGTTGAATCAGATTAATCAATTTTGCAAACTGTCAAGATACTGTGACAAGATCATTGATGATAGCATCAAGATCATGATTGAATATATTGATTTCAACTGACAAGAACTGAAGAAAACGATGAAGAAAAAGTATAAAAAAGATGACATTGATCAACAGCTGAATTCTTGAATTTTTCTGAAAATTTTCAAGAATAAATCTTGTATCATGAAGAATGATCTGAAGCTGTACAATCAACAATACAAAAGCATATCACATTCGTTGATAAAATGTAAGCAAATGAATGAGTATATCAGATGTTGTTAATTTGTCAAGAGTCTTTTATTTATATTAAGTGAAAAGATCATATGAAAGTGTGCACTCAATTCTGAAGATTTCAGTTTCATGAACTTCAAGAAAGCTAATGATGTAATAGTGATCTACTGTGACTTTGTTAAAGCATTGTTGAAATTCTCGATCATGATCAAGAATTTTGATGATTTCAGCAAGTTCATGAATGAATATCAGATCAAATGATCAATGATGTCAGACAAGTTCTTCAATTCTTTAATAGTAGCACAGCTCAGCAATATGACAATGAATGAGATGATAAATAAGTTTAAAATGATGATGCTTTTTTTGCAAACAACAATGAAGAAGATTGAATCTTTTATGCAAAACATGACAGCATCTGTCTTGATGTTCAATGTTTATATCTCATGCAAACTCATCACGTCTGCTCATTCAACAATGTTGATGTTATCATCATTTTCACTTTTGAGAAGTGAATGAACATTTTCAATGTCTAGAATGAAAGAATGCTTCTTCTATGAAGAAATAAAATGTCAGAAGATCAAATGTTATCAATTGAATATTTATAAAATAAAAGAAAAAATACACATGAATGAAATAAACAGACTTTGAATGAAACTCACTGAAAGAAATGACAAATTGATATTTTTCACATTAAGTCATTTTCAGAAAAAGTTAATTGACAATGTTTTGAAGAAACAGAATCAGCAAATGAAAGCAGAACATGTTGATGTCATCAGATTAACAAGTGTAAAAGCAATGATCATGAAGAAAGCAAAGAACACAGATGAGAAACAGAAATGAAACAAAAAAGTAATGATTATCACAGTTCAACATGATTATAAGTCAGATGAAAATGTGATAAAGATAATGACATAACAAAGAACGAGTTTGAATTAAACTTGAAGAAAAAAAGTAAAAGAAGAAAAACATCTGTTGAGCATGAAGAATTTACACTCTGAAGAATATCTGTCGATTTCAAGAATGTTCTTAAAGAAGTGAACAAATGAAAATATGATCATGCAGAATGCAGCTGCTTTCAAGAAAACAATAAAAACAATGAAGAAATTGATGAAAAAGAATTCAGATGACAGCAAAATAAAGTCAGATAATTGAGATAAAAGAACGCAAAACATAGTAAAAAAATGCATAAATACCGAAGATGTGATGCATATTATAGCGAATCAAAAGATGCAAGATGTGAGCATTGAATAAATGCTTACACATTCATTTATTCTTTTTTGAACTTTCTACGCTCAAGTAAAACAACATAAGAAAAAGAAAATGAAAAAGATTGATGATGTGCAAGTAACAGCAGTAAAATTTGAAGATTCTTTACTCAAAAAGTTGAACATGATTCTGTATGCAATGATGTGTTCAAGAACACAAGTGCTGATGAGTGATGAAATTTACGTTAAAACATTGCTTGATAATAATGCTGAAATCAACGTTATGTCTGAAACTTTTGTCACAAGAGCTCAGTTATTTATACAACGAGACATTCATTTAAATATGATAAAAGTCAACGAAGCAAAGATTAACATCATTAAATGCTGCAATGACGTGAAGATTGATATTGACAAAGCAAAATCAATGATTTCAATATTTGTGATTGAAAGCAACAAGTACACTCTGATACTGAGCAGATCATATGAGCGAAAAACACATTTATGTATCAACAATACTTCGAAAGAAACTTGTGAGATGACAGTCATTGACAATGATGAAAGAATGATGTTCTTTAAATTAATTTTAACATACAATTTTGTCAATTGAGATGTGTTAAAAATATTTCTTGAAAAAGTGAAAAACTCTTTAAATGAGTAAATAAATGCTCTGTTGAAAGTGTATTTGCAATGAGAAGTGTAAGCTTGAAGACTGTTGATTTAGCGCGCTTGAAAAGCTTTGAAATATTTATTGAAATCAAAGAAGAAAAGAAAAAAATCATCAAAGCTTCATTCAACGATTTTGCTTGAACAATAGCATGCAACATGCACAGATGTTATGATATCATTCAAACAGACTTGCAATGCAAATAACATGAAGATTTGATCTGAGTTCAATTCATCAGCATGAGAAAATAAATCATGTCAAAGTAGCAACAGCATGCAAGAGAAAAGTTCAGAAAATTCAATCTGTGAATTCATTAAAATTGAATGACTCAATATCAAAAGATTTGACAAACTGAAAATAAATTGTATTGACTCAGATCAAATTGAATATGACAGAAATGAAGTCAGAGAAGTATAATCATTGATTGTTTCTTAAATTCTTCAAAATTGTTCAAGAATTCAGATTGACTTCAAAGCAAATGAAGAAAATGATATGCAATGATGCTTTAACTTTGCAAAAGAAGAATTTACTACTGAAAATATTGTTTAACAGAAAAGTGACAATGATTTGAAACTTTTCAAAAATGAGAAAAATAAAAGACATAGTCTCATTTTCGCAGCAAATTTGAATGATATTGCATGATGCATGATAAACATTCAATTTCTCAGTTTCTAAGACACTTCATCAGATTATCATAGACATGCTCAAAAATTGAATAAAGCATGATATACTGAAATCTTGTCATGACTTGTATTGAAATCTTTGATTTCTGATCAAGAAAAAGTTCAATCAATATCACATGATTAATGCAGCAATGAATATGAACAAGATTATCATCAGAGACATCAATCTGTTCTCAGATGTGAATAAATTTTTCAAAGAATTTGTTGATATGATTATAATCTTTTTGATAAATCTGTTTTCTGAGTATGATCAAATTACACTGACAAAAATATATTGAAATTTCACAATGTTCATGACATCTTTGAAATTATTGCAATAGATGATGTTATCACAAGATGTCATCAACTTCGTTGCTCAGTTTATCAAAGTCATAATCAAGATATTGAAGAATCTTCTTGAAATATGCAGATCTTTTCTCAATGATATTGAAGTAAAGAAATCAAAGATAATTTATGATAATGCAAAGATCACTTCAGAACTGCATCAATTTGTGTTAAAACACATTAAAAATCTCAATTTTGTACTCTTGAACTTTGAGTTCATTGATTGCATTATATTTGACAAAAAGTCACAATTCTGCATGTCAAGCATAAAAATAATGAGATTTATTTGTAACTTTCATGATTGCAAATCAGAAAATTTCAAAATTATCAAGATTCTAAAATGATGTCTCTGTCATAATGTCACATCTGCTTGAGTGTTCATTGAAGTATGCATATATTATTGAGTGTAAATAGAGAATTTTGTCTTGATTGCAACATCAATATTTCAGCTCTTCAAAAAAAAGATCAAATTTATGTAAGAAAGAAAACAAGAGAAAGTCATGAACAAGCTGAAGTTAGCATTAATTACTGCATTGATCATGAGAAGTTTGAATTACTTTGAGCAGACAGAAGAAATTGTTCTTATCGTAAATGCAAGTCTTCAAGAATGAGAAGCAATGTTATGTTGAAATCGTGTCTAGAATCTAATCACACTGCAGCGAGATAGTGCGTAGCCGAATAGAATGTTTGATTAATAGAGATAGCTTTAACTAGAAAACTAAGAATACAGAAGAAAGAAGACAGTTTCGAGCTGTATCTATAGTAGAGCGAACAAAGAAACGAAGTAGTCGATTTGCTAAAGCTCGAATAGATGAAATGTTTCAGCATATTTCAATTCAAAACATCGTTGTTTCTTGTTCACATATTGAAATTTCTAGAATCTATTGACTAGACTTTATTCAATGTTGATACACTTCATAACATTACTCTCTTCTCTTTAAAAGTCATGTTTCTATGACTTGTAGTGTAGTTCATAGCACTGAAGTAGAGCTTGACGCTCGTCTTTCTATCAATCTTTCTATTGATCTTTCAGATCATCAAAATGTCTATTGTAGCAGACTCACTATGAGAAGAGAAGAACGATCATTGTAGCAGACTCATTATTTGACGTAGAAACACGAAATAGATCGATTCACTGATAGATAGAGCAATGTGAGTAAATAGATCATCGCATTGACAGCGTCTTTGTAGCAGACTCACTAGAAAAAAATCGACTAGCTCATTGAAGAGATCGATTCTGATTGTGTCATTGAAGCAGACTCACTAGTTGACACAGAAACACGAGATAGATCGATTCATTGATAAATAAAGCGATGTGAGTAGATAAATTATTGCATTGACAGTGTCTTTGTAACAGACTCACTAGAAGAGAATCAACTAGCTCATTAAAGAGATCAATTCTGATCGTGTCATTGAAGTAGACTCACTAATTGACACAGAAACATGAAATAGATCGATTCATTAATAAATAGAGCGATGTGAGTAGATAAATCATCGCATTGACAGCATCTTTGTAGCAAACTCACTAAATTGATCTGAATTTGAATTGAGTTGAATTGAATTTGATGACACAGATTATTTTGACTCGATTGATTCATGAGTTTTTTTGAAAGAAGAAAGAGTTTGTGATTTTCTAGCAATCAACGATCATATGTTTTCGTTGATTCTATTGATCGAATGAATCGATGCTACTGAATGAGCGATAAATTCTCTAGCAATTCAACAGTCTCATCGTTGATTTTATTGACTTTCTGATATTGTTCTGTCTTTCGAAGTCGTCGATCATCAGATAAACAAATTTCTTTAAACTCGTTTCGTTGTTCATCAAGTGTCTTGAATGAATATTGATATTCATATCATAGAATTAACGAATTCTTAGTTTAATGTTGAGATCATGTCTAGAATTTAATCACACTGCAGCGAGATAGTGTGTAGCTGAATAAAATGTTTGATCAATAGAGATAGCTCTAACTAGAAAACTAAGAATACAGAAGAAAGAAGACAGTTTCGAGCTGTATCTATAGTAAAGCGAACAAAGAGACGAAGTAGTTGATTTGCTAAAGCTCGAATAGATGAAATGTTTCAGCATATTTCAATTCAAAACATCGCTGTTTCTTGTTCACATATCGAAATTTCAAGAGTCTATTGACTAGATTCTATTCAATGTTGACACGCTTTGTAACATGTTACAGCAAACATTATTGAATTCTAAGAATCAACATTTTGTATGATACAAAAGTGAGTTATGAAATGAGCAAGAAATAAAATATGATGCTGAGAAGTGAGAATGCAAAGATCTGATGAAAATACTGAAGAAGATTTGTTACTGACTATACAACATAAAGTTCATTATTGAAATAAATGTCAACATTCTGATGATGCAACTGAATCAATCTGCATCAAACTTATCAAAAGCATTGATGATATAATGACTTGCTTAAATTTGCTTATTTGATTTTAATGTTCATCACGTCTTTGATTGCAAGCATAGCACACTCAATAAACTCTTGCGCAGACTCAGAGAATTTTTAAACGATGAAGATGAAAATCACAAGAAAGACATAAATGATTTCATTAATGCTCAGTTAAATTTTATTCATCTTTGCTCAGTTAATATAGTTGTTGAAGAAGACATGTTAATATTAAAAGATTCATATTCAGAATACTTCAAGAAAATAACTCATTATTTAATTTTTTTATCGCGCTTGTTCAAAATATCAACAAAAGAATTTTGAAAGTTCAAACATGAAGCGTTGAAATTCATGATTCAAGATAAACATTTGTTTAAAAGATTCAACAAGATTGCTTCTGTGCAAAGAATGATGAATCTTCAAGAAGAATGCAGTAATATTTTGCAGAAACTGCATGATGAAAGTGATCATCATGAAAGAAAGAAAACATATCAAAAGATAATCAACAGATATTGATAAAAAAAAATATGAAAGAATACATGTACATATGTAAAATTCTGTGAAGAATGTCAATTGCAAGTATCAAGATGAAAGAAGAAAACTCTGCATTTCATTTGAATCTTGAAAGTTTGAAAGAAGATTGAAATGAATTTCATTTACATGTTTTCAAGTGAAGAAAAATGTTATATTGTTTTGACAAGAAATGATTTTTTAAGATGAGTAAAAAAGAGAGTTCTGAAAGCAGCAACTTTGAAAATGATAATAAAATTTCTGTGAAAAGATATGATTTGCAGACACAACTGTTCAAGAAGAATTGACATGAATGAAGAATTGAAGAACAAAGAAATTGTAGAAACGCTGATCGAGAAATATAAAATAAAGCGAATGATGATGTCAACTTATCATTCACAGATGAATGATCTTGTAAAGAAAAATCATACAGCTGTTGTGAATGTCTTGATTAAGATGACAGTTGATGAAAGCATGAAATGAGTCAGAAGCTTTGTCAATGTGCTATGAGCAGACAAAATCATCATGAAAACTTTCATTGAAATTACTTCATATCATGTCTTGTATGACTGCAATGTCATTCTTTTTATAAAACTTAATGTTTCAATCTGATAAATTCTTTCATGAGACAATGTTTGCACAATTGATGAATTATTAACTCTTCATGCTCAACAACTTGAATACAAAGATGAGAATTTAAAGAAGATTGCATTACATTTGAGAAAAATGAAAGAAATCGACAAAGATGTATGAAATGATCACAGATACATTCATACTAGTTCAATTCTGAAGAATAATTTTATACTGCTGCATGACATCAAATTGAACAACATGCATATGCTGAAATTGACATGAAAATGATTGAAATCTTTTCAAGTAGTGAAGATGAACACTGAAAAAGAATGATATAAAATTGCAGAGTTCAACGAAGCAATCTTGAAAGAAACGATTGCAGAAAATAAATTGAAGAAGTGTGTAAATTGAGCATCGAAAAGTGAAATCAGCAATGAACAGAAGAATAAAGATCAGAATTTATTAATGACAACGCTCATTGAGAAAATCATGTCAGAAATTGCAATCAATGTTTTGATCAAAAACTCAAATGCATTGCTGAATTTTATTCACTATTAATTGAAAGTCTCTATGAACTTGAAAAAAGCATTTGTCACTGAAACTTCTGTTGAATTGAAATAAGATTTTTCACACTCAAGAATGCAGCTTCGATAGCACTGTCTTGTATAACATCACTCATATTAATTCTTTCTCTATTGAGTCATCAAGAAGCAAAGTTGATGAAAGAAGATCATGAATTGTTAAAAATATCATAAAGTCACTTTAAATTGCTTGAACATATGAAAAAAAGAATGAGAATGAAGATGCAAATATCTGCAATGTTAATATTGAATTACTTCAGTATTGAAAATTAAAAGTTTCAAAATGCTTTAGTCTTGAATGAACAAAGCGAAATTTTAATCAATTTGCAAAGTACACATTAAAGTTCACTGCATAATGATTAAAATTAAAGCTTAGAGCAAGAATCAAAATTGATCAATGATTGTATATCAGAAAATATATTAAGATCAAAGATCGAGAATATATCAAGATTGATTTAAACAACACATGATAAAATAACATGATGCTACATCAAGTTAATTTAACTCATATGATGCACAGCAGATAACATAAAGAAATAATCAATCAATCAGTTGAGAGATTTGTTACTAATATTGAATCATCAACATTCTCTCAGCTATGACAAGCACAAGTTGCAGAAGAATTACTTGCAAAACTGCAAACAATTTCTACTAGCGCTGAGTTCTTGAAAACTCAGCACATATTTTTTATCTTTCAACATAATTATCATCTTTGTTATTTGAACTCGCACTAGAATGTTTAAAAATCTCACGTATTTCATCATCTTTGTTATTTGAACTCACATTAAAATGATTAAACATTTTATGTAATTCTTCACTCAACATTTGTTTTCTCAGATATTAAAAGCTTATATTGAAGTTTTTGTCAACGAAAGTTCTTATGAATTTTCTCAGAAGAATCTCATTTGAATTCTTTAACTATTTTTACTTTCATCATTTCAATGACATTCACTAAAGCAAGCTTTGTAATAATGCTGCATTATCTGAAATACTTCATAAGTGATCAAAAAAAACTAGTTAATTACTTGAACTTTTTGCGCACAGAACAAGAATGACAGACAGCAATTTATCAATTTCAAAATCAGATTATGCAATTATACATCAATGTAAAAAATCTGATGTACAGTTTCGTGAAATTTCTTGATAACAACTCACTTTATTTAAGAATGATTAATGAGAAAGAAGAATGAAAGATGATGAATATTGAGCATGAGAGAATTGAAAAAGAAAGAAGAAATATAGCTGAGACAAAAAGAATTTTGATGAACAGATGAGATTCGAAGTTATTGAATCTTTAAATCTCAAAGAAAAATTCCTCATTATATTCAATAAAAAGAGAAGCAATGAATAAAATGCATGTGATCATTGCAAGAATTCAAAATGAACATTTGATCAGAGCGATGATGAAACAAATAATATATCATAAAGCAATGCAGATAATTATCAGCAAAGATTAAGTTTTGATCTTCTCATTCTCACAACTTACAGACTTCAACAAATTGATTGCAAATCAGATTGAAGTTATGTTAATAAACAAAAAGTTAAATCACATGAACTGAAGATGAGTAAAATCTGACTTGTTATATGAGCATATCAGCGACATGATCTTGAAAACAGATCATGTCGAGATTATTTTTAACTCATCAACAGTTTTGCAGTTCAATTTTAAAAAAAGATCAAGATCATCAATACTGTTGTTGCAATCAAGATGCTTATCAATAATGTTGAAGAATAAAGATTCATACTTCATGTTGATTGCAAATGATGTAGTAATGATCTCAAATCTTAATTCATTGATGTCAATGATGCAAAGTCTGACAATAAGATTTTGTCAATCATCAAGAATTATCACATCAATCTCTTTTGACATGATTGCTTTGTTCACGTCGTTAAATTCTTCAAGAACATCACATGTACATCTTTTTATGTTTTCTCATTTTCTTATCTTGATCACTTTGACATTCTTGAAGCTAGCAAAATATGATGAGCAAAGACTTACTTTCTCGCTAAATGTAATCATAAATAATGAAAAGATTCTTCTACAGTACAGCTTAGAAACAGAAATGAATGATATTGTGAATGTCTGCAAGAAAGTTATCATTGTGACAGCAATAAAAAGCGTACAATCAAAAGTTCAATAATCACATTATCAAATTATTGAAAATATCTGAGAAATGAAAGAGAGTAAAGCATGCTCTTGCATATGAATGTCTCATACATGAAAGCAAAGACTTGATTATCTTGATTTAATATTTTTGATCATGATAATGAAGTTGCTGAGAAAATATTGCTTCAAAACTAAAAGTGAAGAAACGTTTATGTATCATTCACATCTTCAAAGATTGAAAAATAAACTCAAGCTATTGATGAATGAGCTGTCATTTGAAATACTTATTGATCATATAAATATCATATACGACTATAGATTTCAACTAGATTTCGTGAAAATCAATGTCACTTTCGCAGATTGATTTCGTCGAGACAGTCGTTTCTTTCGCTTCACTGACTCACTACAACTATTTCAACTACGATTGCATATGTCACAGAACTACAAAATTGATACATTTTTGATTCATAACATGTTCATAAAAAAGATCAAGTATCAGAAGTAAAAAAAAAATGATGTAATAATGTTATTAAATGTGTTTGATTAAATATTAAATGATAATATATAAGTCTTAATAAGAAAGAAATTAAACATGTACTTATGACATCAGAGAAATAACTTAAATTTTACAAATCACGACTGATTGAGAATGATTATGTACATCATGTTGCAACAACTAGTACGTCAGAATATAATGTACTATCTCATTACTGTGATTCTTTGATCAAATTACAAAATTAATCTTCTGACTTTTCATACTTCATGAAAATCACTTTCAAGAATGATTCAGAATTCATAAGACATGTGAATCTGAATATTAATAATTTAATGAGTGATAGAAAACAAAGTTGAATTCAGAGCACAGCAATGTTTGCAGATGAATCAATTAATAAAGATGATGAATTCATTCTTGATTTACATCTTTGCATGAAAAAATAATGAAAGAAAGCGATCAAGCGAAATCTAACAATGAATGAATATACTCATTGCATAGTACTTGAGATGTTCAATAAAAATGATTCGCGAAAATCAGATCTGAAATGAATCAAATCAGTCTTGCTTCGCAGACAGTGTTCATTTTTGAATGTTATATTTATCATATGACAATAAAGATAAATCTGATGAGCAACACATTGCAGTGTTCATTTATCACACAGCGATCTTTAAAAATGAAATCAACATGAAAATTGCAAAATGTGAAACTAAAAATGAAGTGATCATTGCATTACAAGATCAAAGACTCATCAACGTAACTTCTACTGAACTAGAAAATAATAAACAAAAGAAAGTATTATCTCATCATTCTGTCATTGTAAGAATTTGAAAAATATGTTTAACTTCAAACGTGCTGATAGATCTTTGAAGCTGAAATTCAATGAAAATGTTGAAAGAAAAAAGTCTTTTGTTTGATTAAAATCTGAAGTAAGTAAAAGAGTTTGTTGAATTTCATTGAAAATCTGCATTGAATCAGATGAAAAGAACTCACGAAAGAATGAAAGAGACAAAGATTGCAATCTATGAGTCTAAATTCTATTTCTACTGCGTCAAGAATGATATTAAGTCAATGAAAGATGATGAATGAAAGCATTCAAGAATAATCGCTTGAACGTTAATGATAGATTGTATTCTTTCTGTTTTCTTGAACATTGATGAATAAATTGTTTTCTTGCTGTTTTCTTTCTGTTTTCTTCTTGATTCTTTCTGTAATGATCAAGAAATGATCATTAATTAGATGAGAAATGAATGTCGTGAAACTGATTGCGTCATTCTCATGAAATAGTTAATAAGAGAGAAGAGATTGAAGTCTGAGTCAATGATAAAAGAGTTGAAGAGTGTTTTTCAAGTATACATATAAATGTAATTGTGACTTGTAGATAAAGACAAAGATATACACGTTTTACAATATCTTTCTACTAGCATGATCATTGCACATGTTCATTGTTTGCTTTCTCTGTTGCTTTGATATGACTTTTTATATTGCATCTGTACTGTATTTCTTGACAATGTCGTCAAAGCATCAGATAATTATATATTCAATGTTGAAAAGTGATGCAGAAAATACAAGTTTAAATGCATTTAAAAACAATTTAGTTCTGATTAAATCAAGATTCAAGTCAAATAAAATTTGAATTGAAAGTTAATTCTATTCATGTTCTTGTTTACTTTTTACAATCTTTATTTCTTCACACGCTCTTTACTCTCAAGACTTCATTGAATTTATGATATAATTTAGTTATCATTTTACATATTAATGTAAAATATATCAAAAGACTATCTTGCAGCTATGCACATGATCAAACAAAAGAATCATGAATGCAAGATAAGCATGATCATTATTTATTATACTTATTTCAAGTATCATCAACTTATTTCTGTGCTAAAATGATTCAAGCTCAATTAAAGAATCAATATCAAACAACTTTGAATCTGTTCATGCTTCAATGAAATGTAAAAAGAAGTTGAAATCTGACTTGAAAGAAAAGAACAGTTAAAAATTGTTGTCAATGAAAATACAATCATTGATGTATATAAAATTCACGTTGAATTTCATTATTGATGACAAGCAATCTACATCTACACTATCGTTCAATGAGAATGATCATAGAAAAAATAAAACACGTACTTCAAATGCATCAAGCATGCTATCAAACTCTCAATATGATTCATTTCATGTTTTCATTGATTTCAAGATCAAGTCATGCAGCATGAAGTTTATGAATTCTTCATTTTATGATCAACAGCGAAGAAAAAATGATCATCACAACTCATCATATATCTAAAGTGAAAGTATTCAACGCGAGATAAAGATTTCAACAGTTGTGCATGAAAACATCATGTAACAGATGATTTCATATTTGCAAACTATGATTATGATTGAATATGCAAGCGAAGACTGCAAATCATGAGTTGACTCTCAGCAAAAAATCAATCTTTCAACTCTCATAAAAAGCATATGATCAAGAATGATTAATTGCATAATTTGAATCATCAATTGAAGAAATGATGATGTAAAGATGAAATTAACATCTCATGAAGTGAAAAGAGTAAAACAATCATGATTGAATGATGCTCATTCAGACTAACACAGTTCAGATGTATGATGTCATAAACAACTATTAATTTCATATGATGTGTAAGATTTGCATCTTGATTCTCAATTATTACAATTTTATCAACAGCACAGCTTTAATGAATTTAATTCATGCTTTATTGAAGAACAACATCTTTTTAAGCGTTAATCATCACGAAGTAAAATAATCTTCTTGAAATACTTTCACATTGACATCAAGAAGATTAACTTATCAAGAATGTTCAAAGACTTCATTTTAATAAAAGCATTGACATCTTTCATGCACAATGATCATCACGAGAGCTTTGACATCACAAGTTTAACACAGCACATGTTCAATTCTATCATGTTTCTGATGATCATTTTTGTGACAATTATGATTTGACATAGTATAAAGAAATACAGATAGAATGCGCAAGTTGAAAATCATTCTCAGAAACAAAAAGTCGAAAATATGTTTCATTCTGCTCAGATCAAGAGACATATACATTGACAGAATGATCACAGATGATTACACATTTATCACAAGACAGTGATTTATTCAGTTTATTTTAAGACAAGAAACTATGTGATGATGATTGCAAAAGAAGTTGATGAAACAAAGTTAAATGAAACTTGATTTGAATGTGAAAAATGAACTCGTATACTTTTCTTTTGCGCACTCGCTGTCTGATGTAGAAGACATTGATGATGACTTCAACTGTCAATGAAGTGAACTCAGAAAAAGAAAGAAGAAGAGTTCTGTAGAGAACAGTTTGAATCATGAGACTATTTCAAAATTCTTCATAAAGAGTAAAGTATGTTTTTTCTTGCTCTGTCACGACTTTGATCTAACAAAGATGATAGAAGAATGATGATATAAACAGTGAGAAACTCAAAACAAGAGTGAGTCATAACTCATCATAATTAATTTCAATTCTGCACATGAGAAAGTCAAACGCAGTTCAAAATTAAGCTCATTATTATATTATTTTAGAATGATGACGTTGAGAAAGTTGATGCATGCATAAATGTTTCATATCAAGTATTGATTGTCAAATCACACTTGTCTCAATATTTTAATCAAATCTAGATCGAATTTCAATTAATTGAAACATAATGCATAGAAAGAAAACATGCAAAAGTATTCTGTAAGTGATTTCAAGAGAGTGAAATGACTTGCATCTGCATCAGAACTGATTCATCTAATGACTTTTGTTTTGCTAACTATCATATTGTATATAACGTGTACATGATTTCAGAAACTAGACTAGAAATATTATTAATATAAAAAAATGATATTATTATTACTTGACAAAATCTAAATACAAGACATACATCAAATGATGTATAAGATGAAAAACAAAGAATGAAAGAAAAGAATGAGAATCAGACTTTTATTATACATGAATCAGACAAAATCAAGACTAAACAATAGTTTTAAGACTTAAGATTGTTGTGATTAAATTCAGATAATAATGATTAAATTAATAATTGTGTTATGAACATGTCAGAATTGAATGAAGCTTTTATAACTTGCTAGTTTTAATCAATTCACAATCAATGCTCAAGAGTTAATTGTGTAATAATTAAACTAAGTTTTGATCTGATTTATGCTTTAACTTTGAATGATGATCTGATTTATTGAACTGCAAACAAATTCATTAAATTCATGATGTTTGCGATTTATGTTTTAAATCTAAATGATGATTTGACATCATGACATGTGAAAACAAGAATCAAAAACTTGTAAATGCATTCAATGAAAGACAATGAGTTTAATACTGTGCAGAAGATGTACAGCATGCTCATTATACTTATTATGTGAAAAACTCATTCTATATTTTTGTGACAACAAAATGAATGAGTAAGTATTTAAAAGTTCTTTTCATCGTTGATCAACAGAAATTGATGTACAATGAATTCACAGAAGACATTGAAAGAACGAGATATCAATGTAATAAATTTAATTCATTCTCTTGATTGTATATTGTATGCTAAACTCTAAATCGCAAACACGTCTTTTATCAACAAGTCAGATGCTGATGATGTTGAACTGAGCATCATAAAAACTTTGACTTCAGATGAATATCAAATTCACATTGAAGAAGAAGCATTTATGATTTTCAAACTGTGTACTACTTGAATTTCTTGAGCGAAAAAAATAAACATCAAAAAAAAGAGTCTGATACAGTAAGTCTGCTGAATCATTTAACATCATCAACGATGCTCAGAAATATAAGCAGTTTGTACAGTATATGCGAATCAAGCGCAGACTCTTGATGAAAATTATCATCAAAAGCAATGATGATTGAAATTTAAACTAAATAAATCAATATGTTGCAAATCACTTGATTATCATACAATTCTCAAACATGTATGATGAAAAGAAATATTTTATCATACATAACATAATTTACAGCAAAGATGATTTAACTGATTCAAATGAAAAAAGAATGAAGATTGATTCAAACATGTATAACGAAAAGAAATATCTTGTCATACATAACATAATTTACAGCAAAGATAATTTAACTGATTCAAATGAAAAAAGAGTGAAGATTGATTCAAACATGTATAACGAAAAAATATATCTTATCATACATAACATAATTTGCAGCAAAGACAATTTATTCAATTCAAATAATAAAAGAATAAAAAGCAACAAGATGAAAAGAAACATTCAAAGAAACTTAACTATATATAACGATTTAGTGACAGAATGTGCAAACATTTAAAAAGATAACATAAGTAATATTGATGTGATGATTGTCACAAGAGACAAAATTGATATTAGCTGAGCACACAGTTAAGTTAGCTAAATGACAACTAAGTGACAGTTAATAATCAGCTAATAATTGAAAGAATCAGCTAATTTCAATTGTTAGCTGACACATGAAATTAACAGCTAACTCAGAAAAAGTCGATAAAAATCAACTAATATCAACTTTTCTCGTTTCATGATTTTGTCGATGTTGTATTCGATTGAGATTTTCAGTTCATCTTCATTCTTTGAAAGTTTCTTTGCAAATGACTGAGCATTTCTCTTTAATTGTTCATCATTTATCACTTTCAGATCAATGATCAAAGTGAATGAGTCAATCAAAATGTTGAGCGATATCTTTGTTTTTTCTGTTCATACATGCAGAACGACTGATTCAAGTGATTATTCATGATTGAGTTTATTGATAATAACATCTGGTTTTCAATCATCTTCTTGATTCTCTTCTTCATGAACAAAAACTTTCATTCTTGTATGAGCTTCAACTTTGACATCATCAAGTATGAAAGCATTCGCGAACATCTGCAGATTGCTTAAGTTGAAGATATATTCAATTACATGAATAAGACATTGATCTTTGCTCGCGAAGCTCTGATCAAAACACGAGAGCAAATGATGAATCAGATTAACAAGCATAAAAAGAAGATTAATTAATAAATTGAATTAAAGATATTTCTGAATGAATGAAACATCGTTACAGCGAAATCTTTCAAAAAATTGAATGACAAAATGCTCAACTCATTTCAGATCATTGATTCTGTTGACTTATTTTATAAGTTGAAACTATCAGAGACTATGCATATACATGATGTATTTTATTCAGAGCTTCTTTGTTCTGTCATTGATGATTCTTTGTTTGATCAAAAGAATGAATTTTTGAAATCAATAGTAATAATAATAATAATAAATTCATACATTCTTGTGACATTGATTAGATCGACTCATGAGAAACTCTATGCTATCTGTATCGAGTGAACAAAATTCTCTGAGATAGAAAATCACTCGCAGTCTACACGACTGCTTCACGCAGTCAAAACAGTGAGTTTTGAGACTATGTATCAAATTTGTTCGCGTTGATTGCACGTTAAAGAACGAGTGTTCTAGTCACTTTAAATTGCTTCAAGAGCTTCGTTTTCATCATCATCTTCGCTACTGTTCTGAGATTCT
>JAABUV010001310.1_pt1 | contig 36132 bp, 31 predicted proteins | sample 5559971 | NCBI WGS metagenome assembly JAABUV01 (sample SAMN10711881, study PRJNA513362) | rock metagenome | isolation source: Antarctica rocks | place: Antarctica: Victoria Land, Knobhead nord | collected 2015-12-19
CCCGGCGCGAGCGCGATCGCCGGCGGCGCGGTCGGCGCGGCGGCCGCGCTCGCGCTCGCGCTCGCGGCGGGCGTGCTGGCGGCGCGGCGGCGGCGGCGGCGGCGGGCGCCGGCGGCCGCGGACGCAGAGGCGGGCGCCTGGCGGCCCATGAAGGACGGCGCCGGCGACGGCTGGGAGCCCCTGGTGCGCCCCGCGCTCCTGTCTGAGGCAGGACCTAGTGCAGGGTGCGATGGCTGCGAGGACGGGCCGGGGCGCACCAGCCCCGCTGTTTCACATGCCAGAGCGGCTTGGGTGCAGCGCCATGCGCCACAAGCGCCCACACGCTCACTGCAAGTGCGCACGGGGCGACCGGGGCTGCCGTTCAGGGTTGGGTGACTGCACGCATCGCACTGAGGTCGTGTTGTCTGCTGCGAATCACACCTGGTCTCCACAGCACAAGCACATGCGTGCCCGGCTCGGGAGCAGATGCGATCCTAGATACGATCCTGGCACGTGCACCGACATGCGCCGCCTGTGCGCGCGCAGCGGCGCAAGTTTTCCAGCTTTGCGGCCGCGGGGCACGGCGGCCGCGGCGGCCCGGACCGGCATCGTGCCAACGGGACCCACGTTACCGCCTCCAGCGGCGCGAGCGGTCAGGCCGCAGCCGCGGTCCCCCACGCCGCACCCGCGCCCGTGCGCGCGGCCGGCATGTGGCCTGGCGCGGGGCCTGGCGCCGCCCAGGGCCCGCGACCGGCCCGGCCGGGCCGCCGCGCGCGGCCGGGCGCGGGCGGCGTCGCCGGCGGCAGGGTGTCCAAGCCCTACCCGCCCGGCCTCGCGCACAGCGCTGAGGCCGGCCGGCCCGCCGCCGCGCCGTGGCTGGATGCCGCGCCGGCGCACATGCGCGCGCGCCACACCCGGCTGCTCATGACCTGGCTGGAGGCGTGTGCGGCGGGAGAGGGCGCCGAGGCAGCGCCGCAGGAGGCCGCAGGCGCCCCCACGGCCTCAGCGTCGCGGTCAGGGTCTGGTGGGGGTTCGGATCAGGGGGCGGACGCCAGGGCCGGCCAGGCCATGTTCGTGCAGCGGCCGCGCCGGCGGCCACTGCCGCCGCGGCCGCGGCCGGCCTCGCCGCCCGGCGCGGCCGGGGAGCTCGAGGGGTTCAGCCCAGGGTCGCTGAGCGCGGTGCCAGCGCGCGCTCGCGCGGAGGCGCCGGCCGGCGGCGCTGCGGGCGCCGCCCCCCCGCGCTCGCCCCCGGAGCGACAGAGTGCCGGCCCGGCCGCGTTTGCGGCGTTCGTGCTGATGTGGCGCGAGCGCGAGCGCCGCGCGGCCAAGGAGCGCTTTGACGCCTGGCGCACGGGCGACGGCGACGGCGGCGCGCACGCGCCGGCGCCCGCGGATGCGAACTGCGCCACGCCGTACGCGCAGTGGCGGATGGGGCAGGCGGCCGGCGGCGCGGGGGCGGCCGCAGCGCTGCCGGAGCAGGCACCCGTGGAGGTGCTCGGCCGCCGGCAGCAGATTTAGGGTTGGCGGTGGGGGTCTGCGGAGGGCGCGGGGGCGCGGCGGCCAGCGGGGCGGCAGAGGTGCCGCGAGGTGAGGCGCGCGCGCCGTTGCGGCCGGACGTGCGGGGTTCTTTATGTAGGGTTCGGTGTATGCTCTGGGATGTTTTACTAACAGGCGACCGGGCTGGTGCCGTGCTGGCATGGCACCAGGCCGGCGCCAGCTAGCGCCGGCCGCTCTGTGGCCGCGCGCACGAGGCGCGCTTGCCGCGACCGCTTCTCTTCCGGTGCCGCCCCTACCCTGTCGCGCTCCAGGCGGCTGCTCTCAGGGCCGCGGCCGGAGCAGGTCGGCGGTGTTTGCCTGTCCGCGCGCCAATTGAAGCTGCCTTTACAGGCACTGAGGGCCGTTAGATGCCATTTGGCGCGGGAGCTGCAAGCGGCTTGTGTGCCTGACCCTGCGGCGCTCAGGCCGGGCCCTGCCGGGCCAGGCACGCGACTGTTGGAGGGCCTGCCTGCCTGCCTGCCGGCGCTGCCGCACCCTCAGGAAGTGCAAATATGTACTTACCTCCAGCTATGCATGCAGGGCCTGCATGCCAGAGTCTGGTCCCTTTTGAAAAGTAGTGTCTTTTTTCGTGACTCTGACTGAACTCAACCCCGTATTCAGGCAGCTTGAACGCCAAGCCAGAACCCCGGCAGTCCGCCTCCTCAGTTGTCTGGTGAGCGTTTTTTCTCTTTGGTTTAGCGTCTGGCGCGCCCGGTGCGCAGCGCCGTCTGCGCAGCGCTGAACGCATGCGTGTGCTGCAGAAGCACGACCGCTGCGCATGTTTCGCTAGGGACCCATGTGGTACGGGGCGCATGTGGTGGTAGAAGGCGAGGGTGCAGCCGCAGCAGCGGTGCTGACGGCCGAGGCGGGTAGGCAGGCGGTTTTACTTGGTAAGCATAGGCGTGCTGGTTCAGCACGAGAAACACTGCTTTGTGGGAAACACAGTCGTGATTGTCGGAGCTGCAAACCCAGCCCAGCGCGCTCCCGCGTGTTGCGAAGCTTCTCGCCTGTGCGGGTGGCCGTGTGCCGGTCTATCTGCTCAAGCGGTGAGGGTGCAAAGCACTCTCGGCCCTGCTTGAGGGGTGAGAGGATCGCACCGTGCAGCTAAGACTGTAAGGCATGCGCACTTGGATTTTTTTGGGCGTACTGCGTGATCAAAGTGAAGGCGGAGACCGGTCAAAAGCCAAGATGCATGTGAAGATCACTCAGCCGGGCGCGCGGCATCCTGCGAGATGGTTACATTGACAGATGAGCTAGCTGCAGATGCAGGGTGCCAGATGCAAAGCCCAGCTTAAAAAAAACCGTGGTTGGACGGCGCGCACCCTAGCTAGCTTGGTGGCTTTAAGCCACGCGAGCCACCAAGTCAGGATGCCACGCGAGCCACCAAGTCAGGATGCACGTCATCCAAGCAACTCAGTGCCCTAAATTCAATCAGCCCCTAAGGCCTATATTGTCAGCATGGGCGTCTGGCAAGCGCCCAGCTGCATGCAGAGCGGCGCCCACGTTGGCGCGTGTCCGCCTGGCGACACCCGGAGTATGCTGCGGGGCGGTCAGGCAGCTATGCGCAGGGCCGTGGCATGACGTGCGCCGCCTCAGACAGCGTGCGCGGCAGGAGTGCAAGCGACTCAAAGTGCAACAGCAATGAAACGCTATCATTGCCGAGCACGCAGGCTTGCGTGTCCAGCATCCCACCCGAAAACATGTGCTGACGACATTCAGTGCCACCCTGTGGCTGCTCCCAGCCCTGGCAGCCTGAGTTCAAAAGCAAAAGCACTCGCCGCATCCCCGCACCGCTCACCACATCGGCGGCAACCTCTGTAGATCATGGGCAGCTTGCCGCTGTGCATGAACAGACAGACCCGCGCATCTACGCGCATGCTGGCCTGCCAAGGAGTCTGCCGACCCCAAAGGCAGTTGCTAGACCCTTGTTACCGCCTCAACGGCTAAAAATGGATACCGCCTCCAGTAACGGTCTTGTATGTATCGCTGGCCGCGGCCCCCGCGTTGTTTGCAGTGTTGACGACGGGAGTCGCAACCTGTTGCACAGCTGGGACGGCGACGTTCACAGCGTGCTGGCCCGCTCCGCTAGCTCCCTTGGAGGCGTCGCTGGCGGCCTTGCCCGCCTGCTGCCCGGCGTGGCTCGCAGCCTTGCTCGCGTCATGTGTGGCCTCGCCCGCGCCGTGCTTGACGCCATTCACGGTGTCGGTGCCAGCCTTGGTCACCTGCTTGTTGATGTTGTTGACCTGTGCCCCAACAGGGCTAGTTTTGGCTCCGCCTCCGCCTGCGCGAGGGCGCAGAGTGAGCAACCGCGAGCAGCACTGCATGCGACGTGCATGCAGAACGCATTCATCCCGCGATGGACACCTCAGCTGCCGGCAGACGTACCACTACAAGCAGAGAGCGCCTCGGGCACATACATACACAGTGATCACTGCAGGCTGATCGTGAGACAGCGCTGCCACAGCGCCGCCATGCAAGCAGGCACACAGTACAGCCCGACCCCGGATGATCAGCTTTGCGCGGCGCTTTCACCTGCAAATAATGTTCTTTGTTTGGCACTGCAGCCCCGGTGTGCCGTGCTTGGAGTGCACAGCTTGGCAGCGTGTCGAGGTTAAGCAACCAACCAACATGGGCATGAATGTACGTTGCAAAGCTTGTTTCAGCCAGCTGGGGCTGCTTGAGCACTATGGACTTGGGACATACCCAGGTCTATAACACGCTCAGGGCTAGGGCTGGGGCTCGGAGTCTTCGTTTGGTTGTCCTGCTTTGAGTCTGGCGCGCATGCGCACCCCAGCGGCGTCAGTGCTTGGCCGTGCAGGTCGCATGGTTGCGTGACAGGCGCGCAGGGCGAGCAGCAGGAGCGCACTATCTGGGTTGCCGTTGGTCTGGCCGAGTTTTTCGTCGTTGCCGACGCCGCCTCCCGGCTTTGCGCCATTATCAGACGGCGTAGACCCACCGCCGCCGCCGCCGCTGGGACCTGGCGCGCCTGGCGCGCCTGGCGCGCCTGGCGCGCCTGGCGCGCCCGCCGGGCCTGGCGCACAGTCCCGCAGGGTTCACCTACGTTTCACTACTGAACCTGGCGGTTCAAACCTGGCGAGGCCGACCCCGGTGCATCGCCCCGCATGCGGACAGCACCAGCAAACCTTGGCAGTGGCCGCAGGTGTGCACCTGAGGCACCCGTTGGTGCTGTTGCAACGCCGCCGTCGCCGCCGCCACCACCGTCCCCGCCGGGTGCGGGGGCGGGGCCGCTGCCGCCGTCCCCGCCGCCGCCGCTGCCGCCGCCATCCCCGCCCCCGCCGCTGCCGCCGCCGCCGCCGTCGCCGCCGTCCCCGCCGGGGGCCGGGGCGGGGCTGCTGCCGTCGCCGCCGCCGCCGCCGCCGCCGCCGCCGCCGCTGCCGGCTGTGCCGCTGCCACACTTGTCCGTCTCGTCCCAGGTGCTGGTTGCGCTGGTCCACACGTACCATTTCTGCTTGTCGTTGTTCCAGGTGCAGCCTGCGCTGCTGTCCGACGAGCTGCTGCTGTCGCTTGGCGGACTATTGTCGAGCAGCTTGCGAGCACGGTGAGCGTTGTGTGCTGGGTGTGTCCCTGCGCTCCCCACAGCAGGGTCAGGGACGCCGCGCCAGGCAGGGCACTTGCGCTTGCACAGTGCCAGGGGACAGGGCGCACTGCCGTGCGAGCAGGGCAGGGCGGCCAGGCAGACTAGCACGACCAGGCCAGCAGCCAGGGCGGCTGTCGGTTGCGCTCGCATCCTGCGCGGGATGTCCGCAGACACCGGTCAGGAGTTGCGGAGATCACGTTTTGTGCGTGCACCCGTGATGGCTTGCCGCAGCGCCTCACGTGCACGCCCGGCAGCCCGCCTGATCATAGTGCACAGCTCAGGGAGGCTGGATCAACACAGATCACGCAGCAAGCCGGCATCCACCCCCAGCGGAGCACTGGTTGCACGCAGCGTGATCAAGGCCAGCGGGTTACCTGTTCATGTCGTTGGGCTCGCGGCGATAGGTGTGTGCGTTTATTCGCCGTGCCAAGAGGTTGCGCTACCGTTGGCAAAGGTAGACCACAACACGCCAGGACGCGTTGAGTTCAAGATGCTGCGTCAGGCCTGGATGGAGGCACACCGGCCCCGCCTCGTTGAGGCACACCTCAACAACCATGCATGTGAAAGTCACTTTCAAAGTGACTTTGAAAGGAGGGACGAGCTCCATGCACGGCCTTGTGGGCAAGCATGCGATCCGTTTGTGTGCCATATCCAGGCGGCCCCCACAGCAGACGGAGGCTTCGGCTCTGGCTGTTGACAGGCGCTGCCTTTCAGCACACATGGTTGGGCTTGGTCGCTGCGCCGCCCGGTGCCTGAGCTGGGATAGGTTCCGCGTCTAGACCGCCGGCGCACGGCGCTGGCGAGGATGCTCTGCGGCTGCACGCAGCTTGCAAGTTGGGCCTCCCGCATTGTTGCTCCGCGTACCTGCGCCTCAAGGGGGCTGGCCTTTGCATGTGTTGTCAACGGTCTGCCGTGCCAGCCCAGCTTCCACACAGTGCGCTTTGCGCGTACAGCTGGGCCTGTCGCAGGCGTTCAATGGCGCGCGCTTCCGGCTGGGGTGTTCCATGCTTCCCTTTATCCTGGAGCGGCACCAGGGCGCTCGGCGCGCCACGCGCGTTATGCCGGAGTCCCGGGCGCCGGGGTAACAGATATCACGTCCTTTGCAAAGGGCCAGCTACTCAGGCTGCACGCGTGACATCAGCGTACTTGTGCCCGCCGGGGTGCGCCATGCTTGGGTCCATGCAGCACCAGGACATGACAGGTGGCGCCTGCTGCATGCTTGCGTGCCCCAGCTTTCACTTGACTTGCTACGCAAGGAGGCACATGCTGCGCAGCCCTGCATGGGGCTGCGCCCAGGAACAGCCGCTGGTGGCTGATGCATGCATGGAAACCATGCATTCGATGCATCAGCGCTCAGCCGCGCTCAGCTAACTACCCAACCCCGCGGATACATGTTTCAGGCTCATGGACATGCCCTCTATGGCATGGGTGGGGTGCGTGCGCCGTGAACCAAGGCATGCAGGGGGGCCTGACGGGCAGCATGTGGGCAGTATTACCGTAAACACTCTTCCAATGCCGCGGCGCGGCTCCTGCAGGCAATCAGACGCGCGACTCGCCTTCGCCCCGGGACACAGACGCCGGCAGTGCGGCCGCTGGCGGGAAGCAGAGCCCGACATGCGCTCCGCCGTGCCAGCGCGAGCCCGCAGCTGCATCGCCCTGAAGCCTGTAGCCGTGCGGGGGTGGGGCGGCCCAGGCAAGCCCATCGGGGTGCGGAGCAACCAGCTTACTCGCCTGTCCGGGTGGACGTGCGCATGTACATCCGCTTGGGAAATGCGAGTGCTTGCAGCATGCAGCCTCCAATGTACGGTATCGCACCGACTTGGCTTTGAGATGCTATGTGGTTGCAGTCAAAGTGAAGGCAGAAGTTGAGCCAAGGTGCATGTGAAGATACGGTCTGCCACACAGCTGGGCGCGCGTCATCCTGCAAAGATGGTTACATTGACAGAGGAGCACAGCAAGCTGCACATGCAGGGTGCGAGGTGCAAACTCTAGCATCAACCAAAAAGTGGTTGGACGGCGCGCACCCTGGCTTGGTAGCATCAAGCCGCGCAAGCAACCAAGCCAGGATGCGCGCCGTCCAAGCGACTCACAGCCCCAAAAGCCATCAGCCCACAGGGCCCTATATAGTCAGCATGGGCGGCTGGCAAGCGCCCAGCTGCACGCAGAGTGGCGCCCACATTGGTGCATGTCCGCCTGCAGACACCCGAAGTGTGCTGCGGGCCAGTCAGGCAGCTGCGCGCAGGGCCGTGGCATGACGTGCACCGCCTCAGACAGCGAGCGCGGCAGGAGCGCAAGCGACTTGATGTGAAGGTGCTCGATCGCTCGTCAGCGCCGCTCGTCAAGCCAGGCGCCTCCTGGCCATGCACGCGCTAGTCCAGCACCCCAGCTAGTTCAACTCCCGAGCAAACCACAGGTGTGGCAAAGGCAAAACCGACTTCCCCTGTAATACTGCAATACTTTAAGCGACCCTCATAGCCTATGTGCGCACTTACTCAACGAGGGCCCCGCGCGCTGCGCGCACGCTTCGCAACAGCACCGCCCTATACGCCCAAAATGACGATTCCGGCAGCGGTGCCGTGCAAGTCCGGACCGTATAGCCAGACATGGGGAAGGCTGAGGCAATAAGGTTTTAAAAAAACAAAGGCCTGACGCGCGGGTACGCGCATGCCAAAGCTGGTGCGCCTGGCAGCCCGCAGCCGGGAGGTCCAGCGCTTGCATCCAGCGCCCCAACTGTAAACACAAGCCTGATCCGACGTATGCACAAGCCTGATCCCAAGTGCGGCAGTTCACTCTGCAAGCTGCAAAAACCACGCCAAGCATGCCGGACAGGCAGCCTTGCATGTCCAGCATCCCGCCCCAGAAAGTGGCGCTGACAGCACCGAGAGCTACCCTGTGGCTGCATCCAAGCAGTCTGCTAAACCCAGAGACAGTGCTGCATCTGTGATAGTGCCTCAGCGACCAATCCCCACGCTCTTGAGCCCGCTGCTGATCCCGCCCCCCGCGCTGCTTGCAAGATTGACGACGGGAGTCGCTACCCGTTGCACAGCTGGGACGGCGACGTTTGCAGCGCGCTGGCTAGCTGCGGCGACCCCGCTTGCGGCGTTGCCCGCTTCCCGCCTCGTGTCACGTGCGGCGTTGCCCGCTTCGCGCCTCGTGTCTCGTGCGGCGTTGCCTGCTTCGCGCCTCGCGTCACGTGCGGCGTTGCCCGCTTCGCGCCTCGTGTCACGTGCGGCGTCGCCCGTGGCCCGCCTGACGCCACTTGCGGCGTCGCCCGCGCCCCTGGACGCTTGCCGTCCGGCATTGCGGGCCGCCTCCTGCCAGCCCCCACCTCCGCCTCCAGACTGCGTGTTGCCTGCACGAGCGCACTCAGTCAGCCACCGCCAGCAGCACTGCCAAGCAACGTGCATGCAGAGTGCATTTATCTGGCAGTGCACCACCTCGGCGCCTGATCGACGCACCATGATAAAGCACAGTGCTGCCACAGCGCTGCCATGTGCAGGTACACGTTACAGCCCAATCCCGGATGATTGCTTTTGCGCGGCACAATCACTTGAAAACAGCATTGTTCTGTCTTGTCTAAGGGCACTGCAAACCCGGTGTGCCGTGCTTGGAGAGCACAGCTCAACACTGTGACGCATGTTGCAAGCCTGTTTCAGCCAGCTAGGGCTGCTTGGGCACTACGGATGTGGGACCTACCCGGCGAGCCGTTAGGGGTCGGGTTGTTGTTTGGCTTGCCGCCTGGACCAGAGCCTGGCGCGCACGCGCACCCAACGGCGTCAGTGTTCAGTCACGCCACGTCGCACGCTTTCGTGACAGGCGCGCAGGGCGAGGAGCATGAGCGCACCTCCAGGCTTGCCATTGCCGCCCGACGAGTCACCGGAGCCACTGTCATATGAGCCGCCGCCGCCTACCTTTGCGCCGTTCCAGCCGTTCCAGGCCGGCCAGGCGCCACCGCCCCCGCCGCCGCCAGAGCCTGGCGTACACCCACGGAGGATTTGCCTTCACAAATCCACTGGTGCACAAAATGCAGCGCTCCGCATGCATGTCAGCCACCAGCAAACCCTGACAGGGCCGCAGGTGCGCACCTCCACCGTCGCCGCCGCCCGAGTCGCCGCCTGCCGCGTCGCCCACAAGGCCGAGTCAGGCCCCGGCCCAGAGGTCCAGCAGGAGTCACACTTCACAGCATGCATTGGCAGGGAAGGCACCTCCTCCGGAGCCGCTGTCCCCGCCGCCACCGTCCCCGCCACCGCCGCCGCTGTCGCCGCCGCCGCCGCCGCCATCCCCGCCGCCGCCGCCGCCGCTGCCGCCGCCGCCGCCGCCGCCGCCGGCTGAATCTTGCCAGCCGTTGTTGCCCTTCCCGCTGCCGCCCCAGGTCCCTGGGCCTCGGACAGAGCGATGAGCACGGCGTCACTGACTGCACTGCAGTCTGCTCGTGACGTCAGCCAGGGCACAGGCGGTTGGCGGCAAGCGGGCAGCACCTGCTTGGTTGTTAGCGCATTTGTCCGTCTCTGTCCAGTCGTTGGCTGTGCTGCTCCACACATACCACTTCTGCTTGTCATTGTTCCACGTGCAGTTCGCCGCGCTGTCCGACCAGCTGTTGCTCCACTTGTTGCTGTCGGCCCACTTGCTGTCTCCCCAGCTGCTGCTGTTCTCCTGAAGCAGCTTGCGAGCACGGTGAGCGCTGTGTGATGGCAGCGTCCCTGCGCTCCCCGCAGCAGGAGCAGGGTTCAGGGACGCGGCGCCAGGCAGGGCACCAGCACTTGCAAACTGCCTGGGGCAGAGGGCGCACAGCCGTGCGAGCAGGGCAGGGCGGCCAGGCAGACTAGCACGACGAGGCCAGCAGCCAGGGCGCCTGTCGGTTGCGCACGCATCCTGCCACCCGCAGCGGATATCGGTCAGGGGTGGCTGCTGAGATCACGTCTTGTGCGGAGTGCATGCATGCACTCATGACCGGCTTGCCGCAGCGCCTCACACACACACACAGCAGCCCGCCAAGTCACAGAGAGCGGATGGATCAAAACAGCTGAGGGCGGTTAGATCAAGACAGACAAGGGCGGCTGGATCAAGACGGATCACGCAGCATGCCGAGCCGGCATCCACACCCAACGACATGCAGGTGTGACACGCAGCATAGGCATGATCAAGGCCTGCGTTACCTGTTCATGACGTCAAGCTTGCGGCGCGTCGGTGTGCGGTGGCTCACTTGTGCCAAGGTTGAGGAGCATCGCGTTTGGGCACCCAGATAGACCATAAGTGGAGGGGTGAAGTTCAATATGATGTGTCATGCCTGGATGGAGGCATACCTCTTGTTGAGGCACACCTCAACAACCATGCATGTGTCAGGAGGACGAGCTTCGCGCACGTCATGGTGGGCAAGCATGCGACCTTTTTGTGTGCCACATCCAGGCGGCCCCCACAGCAGACGGACGTTTTCGCCCTGGCTGTTGACAGGCACTGACTTTGAGCGTACATAGTGGGGCTTGGTCTTTGCCCCTGCCTGAGCCCTGCCTGAGCTGGGGTACTTTTCAAAGCACACCGCTGGCGCGCGGCGCTGGTCGCTAGCGAGGATGCTCTGCGGCTGCACGCCGCTTGCGCGCGGCAGCGCTGGGCCTCCAGCAGTGTTGGTCCGCAGGTCTCCCGTCTGAATGGGGGCTGGCCTTTGCAAATTTCTTCAATACCGGCTTCCACACAGTGCGCTTCCCCATGCGACCGGGCCTGTCGCAGGTCTTGAAGGCGCCTCCGGCTGGGGTGCCCTACGCGTCGCGGAAGCGTACCAGGCGCTCGTCCGCGCCGCGCGCTTTTTCCGGAGTGCAGGGCGCCGGGAGTGACAGACACCACGCCCTCTTGCAGATGCCCGGCTGCAGGCTGCCAGCACGCTGTTCGCGCACTTGTTCCCGCCGGGGTGCGCCATGTCTGGGTCCGTGCAGCACCAGGAATGACAGTGGTCGCCTGCTGCGTGGTTGCGTGCCTAGCTTTCGGCTGACTTGCTATGCAAGGGGTCTGATGCTGCGCAGCTCTGCATGGGGCTGCGCCCAGACACAGCCGTGTCGCGCTCTATCCGCGCTGTGGGTGAGCATGTGCACGCGCGTGCGCGAGCGCGGCCTCGCATATTGCCGCCAGTGTGTGGGTGGCGTAGAGCGCACATGCGCGTGCAGCTGAGTGCGCGTACGAGATCTGTGCTCCAGCGCTGCTGTGTTGGCTGGCAGCAGTGTGGCAGGACGGGAGACGCGCGCTCTGCAGCATGTCCGTGCTGCTGCTGGATGCGAGCGCCAAGGTTTCGCTTTACAGCAGTTCCATGGAACAGTGCATGCTCTGCCCAGAACCAACCTCTAAATAAGTCATGAGCCACCAAAAGCATTGCAGTCTTGCGCTCACCTGGCACGGACCAAAAGCATGGCACGGCCATGGCAAAGCGCTGCTCTGTGGAAAAAAACGGCATGGCTGCTCTCTGTGCAGTCAGCCCTATATGCCAATCATCTCTAGAGCTTCTGTATATAACAGGCACCGGGAAAACGTCAATACTAATTGAACTTCGCTGCAGGTCCCGCAACAGCGGCGCCCTGGCAGTGTTGCATCCAGGCTTGCCACTGCACGCAACGCATCATGAATGGCTGCGTTGCCTATGAATATACTTCTGGGATGAAGGCAACCAGAGTGCCTTCCTACCACAAGCATTGCGGCTGCTGCAAAAAGTGTGCGCGGTGTCTACCCCAATGCACATCACCGCCGCCCATAGAGGTGCCAAACAGTGTGCGCAGCCTGCTGTCGCGCCGTCGTTGGGGCAGTGCCGGAGCATGTCGCCGGTGCGCACACGGCTTCAAGGCGACTTGGCACCTCAGCACGATCTCTTGCACCTCATGTTGCGACAGACGGCTTTCGTATCCTTTCCAGAGCCCGTGGTTGCCCCAGCGTACGCAGTGTAGCCGTCGCCGTTGGTGCAGCACATCATTTGACCCTTGGGGCCTGCACAGGCCGCACCGCCTCTCAGACTCCTATTACGTGGGACCAACCAGCGCAGCCCCACAGTCTTCACAGACGCTCGTAGGCGCTCGAGGCATGGCCACAATCGCCTTGTGTTGCGCCACAAGCAACCAAGGAGTAGCGCAGGAACCTGGTTCCAGGCAAGAAATACGGCAACAAGACGCTGTGCAGCCCAGGCAAGGCGCCAGCACTGGGGGCATGCTCCTGCAGGTGGCCTGCAAGCTGCAAATCAACATAAAAGCCGGTGTACACGTGGGCGCGTACAGTGTTCCGCGTTTTCGATGATGGTCACGTCTGTGTTGCAGGCGGCGGAGTTGCGGTCGCGGCAGGCGCTTTGAACGCGCTTGGCCTGGTCCGCTGCACAGAGCCACACAATGTGTTGGAAATTGCTCTCAGTCAGCAGGGGAGTGCGGTCGATCAGGCTGATGTTCTGAAGCGCAGGCAGCTTGACATGGCACTGCCCCCATACCTGTTGTCAGACAAAGCGCAGGGGTGCAACGCTGCAGCGGAGTGCACACCTGTTCCGTCCCTGTGCTGCCCCAAGCTATTCTACTGTAAATGAGCCACAGCTGGCCGTGGGCTACTTTCAACGGTAGCGCCCAGGACACCGCCTCGAGCAACGTCAGGCTTCTCAGTGCAATCTTGTCAAGCAACCCAGAAGCAAGGCCCCCTCTGTGAGCAACAGGGCTAGAGCAAGTGAGTTTGCAGCACTCACGTGTGAGCTTTGGCGGGTGAGGTTGTGCAGACGTTGCCTGGCCGCTTGTGCCGCTCGAGGCTGTGCGTTTCGGAGCCGACGGCGCATGAGGATCGAGGCCGTGCATGGTGTTGAGGATTGGGCACAAGCCCCCCACGCAGCCCTTCAGCTTGCGACCTGCGTGCAAGCAGTGAGCGCTGATCGTCAACGACGCCACCTCGCAGCCGTGACACCGCTTGACAGAGACTAGCCTCGGATCGGCACACGAGGGCCGTCAGGGCAGGCGGTGGAGGAGAGGCAACGGTGCGCACAAGCTCTTCACCGGACAAGGAGCGCCGGGTCTCACCTACATTGACGGGCCCCGCGCTCGCAGCGGTGCCGGCGTGCAGAGTCACGATGGCGAGCGCGACCAGGCGCAGCAGCAGCGCAGCCATTGTCAAAGGGGGCACGGGGGAAGCTATGCGCGGCAGGAAGCTATGCGCAGACGAGACGAGTAGCAATACTGGCCCCGGCAGTCGATATGGCTGTGGAAGTTGCAACGAATCCAGGGGTGAGCCAGCAGTAGAGAGCAAGTGTTGAATGACTCATGGGGCTGAGGCTCTGTTTGGGAGTAACCCTTGCATTTGATGATTGCTTCCGAGTTCGAACAGCTCCGTGGCAGCTGCGCATGCGCTGGAGGTCTGACGCGACGCACTGTGGCAGCCCGTGATAGCACCAGCGGGGAGTTGCGGGCGCTGCCTGGGCTGCTGGTGCCTGGCGGCGTTGATGCTGTGCGCATAAGCAGGCTGCCGGCGGGCTCTCACGTGCCTGTGGTGGACTTCCTTTCTTGCACAGGCAGTTAAAATCTTCACTAGTGCCAAGAGGACTGCTGCAGCACCTGGGGAAACAGAGTCGCTGACATATTAAGATGTTCAGAGCAGGTGCATGCTGGATGCAAGGACCAAGGCATTTGCACAGCAGTTACCTGGAACGGTGCATGATCTGTCCAAAGATAAGCTCTAAGTAGGACATGAGCGACCAAAAGGATTGCCGTCTTGCGCTTGCCTGGCATGGACCAAATGCATGGCACTGGCATGGCAAAGCGCTGATATGTGAAAAAGAACGGCATGGCTGCTCACTGTGCAGTCACAGCACTACATGGCAACCATCTCTAGAGCTTCTGTGTATTACAGGCCCGGAAAAATTTCTTTGTCAATACTTATTCAATGTCACCTGCAGATCCCGCAACAGCGGCGCCCCGGCAATGTTGCATCAAAGCTTGCCACTGCACGCGACGCATCATAATTGCTGCGTAGCCTATGATCATACTTCTGGGATGAAGGCACTGCCACAAGCATTGCTGCAAACAAGTGCGCGCGGTGCCTATCCCAATGCACATCACCGCTGCCCACAGCCAGGCATAGCTGGATGGGGTCACATCGTCAAAACTTCTAAGTCCAAGCGCTGCAAGCAAAATCTGGCAGTTCTTGCAGTACGAGCAACAAGGCTGCCAGGCGCAGAGGTCACACCATCTTTGCTATCCGAAGGGTAGGCCGCCGGGGCCACACATGAGCCTGGGCACTGCACCATGACGACGCAGACGGTGCATGACATACCAGGGCCCTGTAAAGCGCGGGTGCGTCCACCAGACAAGGGGCAAGCGGTTGCGGCAGGCACCCCTCCCAACCATCCCATAGCTGCTCAGGCAGAGGCGCCCAACAGTGTGCGCAGCCTGCTGTCGCGCCGTCGTTGGGGCAGTGCCGGAGCTGGGCGCCGGTGCGCAGACGGCTTCAAGGCCCCTTGGCACCTCAGCACGATCTCTTGCACTGCATTCTGCGACAGACAGCTTTCGTATTTTTTCCAGAGCCCGCGGTCGCTCCAGCGTACGCAGTGTAGCCGTTGCCGTCGTTGCAGCACATCACCTGGCCCTTGGAGCCTGCACAGGCCGCACCGCCTCTCAGAATCCCATTACGTGGTACCGACCAGCGCAGCCCCACAGTCACAGACTCATAGCCGCTCGAGGCATGGCCACAACCGCCTTGTGCTGCGCCACAAGGAACCAAGGAGATGCGCAGGCATGTGGTTCCAGGCAAGAAGTACGGCAGTAAGACGCTGCGCAGCCCTGGCAAGGTGCCAGCACTGGAGGCATGCTCCCGTAGATAAATGCAAGCTGCAACAACATGAACCCCGATGAACACGTGGGCGCGTACAGTATTCCGCATTCTCATAGATGGTCACGTCTTTGTTGCAGGCGGCGGAGTTGCGGTCGCGGCAGGCGCGCTGAAAGCCCGCGGCCTGATCCGCTGCACAGAACCACACTTGGTGTCACAAATGCTTCCAGCAGGGGAGTGCAGTCAATCGTGCTTGTGTTCTAAAACGCTGGCAACCTGATGAGGCTTTGCCCCGGAGATCCTGTTGCCAAACAACGCGCAGGGGTGCAACGCAGCAACAAAGTGCACACATACCGTGCCGCACCATCACAGTGGCAGCCTGTTCTGTCCCTGTGCTGCCCACCGCTGATCTACTGTCAACGAGCCACAGCTGGCTGTGGGCTACTTACAATGGTAGCGCCCAGGTCACCGCCTCAGGCAACGTCAGCACGGCTGCATGTACACCCTTACAGTGCAACTTTGTCAACAACCCAGAAGCAAGGCCCCTTCTGTGAGCAGCGATGCGCGCACTGAGCGACAGGGCAGAGCAAGTGAGCTTGCGGCACTCACGTGTGAGCTTTGGCGGATGAGGTTGGCCTGGTTGTGCCGAGCCGATCGAAGATGTGCGGGCGACGGGAGCCGGCGGCATACGAGGTCCGTCGCCATGCCAGGCGTTGAGAACTGGCTTAACAACTGGGGTTAAGAAGTTGTCCTTCAGCTTGCGACCTGCGGGCGAGAGCGCCGATCGTCGACAATGCCACCACGCAGCCGTGACATGGCTTGACAGAGACCAGCCTCTGATCAGCACACGGGGGCCATCACGGCAGGCTGTGGAGGAGAGGCGACGGTGCGCACAAGCTCTCGCGGCACCTGACAGGAGCGCCGGGTCTCACCTACACTGACGGGCCCCGCGCTCGCAGCGGTGCCGGCGTGCAGAGTCACGATCGCGAGCGCGATCAGGCGCAGCAGCAGGGCAGGCATTGTCACAGGGGGCACAGAGCAAGCAATGGTAGTGTCTTCCTGAATCAAAATATGCCTCTGCCACAAATGGCAGGATTCTGCATAGACAGCAGGTGTCATTGACTCATCCACCCTTAGTGAGCGGCTCCACTCAGGATAAGAGCATGCAGCTTGTGCGCTGAAGGGTCTGACGCAGGGCACTGTGGCAGCCCGTGACAGCACCAACGGGGAGTTGCGGTGCTGCCTGGGGTGCTTGTGCCTGGCGGCGTTGATGCTGTGCGCATAAGCAGGCTGCGGGCTCTGCCCTGCCTGCAGTGGTTTTCCTTACTTGCACAGGCAGTTACACTCTGCACCAGAGCCAACAAGACCGCTGCAGCAATTGGGGAAACAGAGTCGCTGAAGTACAATCATACGTGCGCAATTGTTGCAGGTTGCGGTTTTCGCCTCACAGACACACACAAGTGTCTGCCCAATACCCTGCTTCTGCTCGTACACGCTCACTGAAAGGCCAGGCTTCCAGCGAAGTAGTGCACGCTCTGCAGGGCAGTGTTTTCTGCCTGGGAGCTGTTTGGAGCACGCCCAGGGCCGCACTTAGCGCGAGGTGACACTCCAGTGCGCCCAGCGCTTCAGGACGGTCCCTCGCGGGCGCCTGTGCAAGGCTTCAACTGGCAGCATTGCAGAGCATGTATGCCGTTACCGTGGTTATGAGCGTGCGCGCACGCGCCACATGCGCTGCTGATCGGCGCGGCGCTCGCAGAAGGCAGCAACACACGCGTCGACCTCACAGCGCTTTAGCCCACTGGCACGGCTCAGGGAAGCGCGCACAGCGTTCGGCCAGCGTGCGTGGCGCCTGCACGACGAGGGGCGCCCGGCCCGCGCACGCCGGCCCGAGCGCTCTGCACACGCCAGGGCTGTTGCTCGCCACGAGGCCGGCCGCAGGCGCTCTGCGCCCGCACGGACGTGCGCGCGCTCCGTCCTGGCAGCCCACGCCGCGGTCCAGCCGGTGCCCTCAGCGCCGGTGAGAAGGCCATGCGCGCACCCCCACCTCTGCCAGAAAGCCTGACAATGGGTCTTCGCTGGTTGGCGCGCTGTGGCTCGGGGGCTCCAGCGCGCCCACGCATCTGCATCTCCTGCGAGAGCTGACCAATGTCGATGTTGTGGTTGGCATGGTGATGCGCCAGGCCCCAGCATTGAACGCCGTACTTCCTCACAGCAGCTCAGGGCGGGACTCGAAGCCGCATGTGCACATGCAGGGCAGATCCTACCTACCAGAAGGGTTTGTTAAGCTGGCATTAGCGCGACGCGCGCCGCCGTGCCAGCGCGACGCCGCAGCTGCATCGCTCTGGTGTGCCTGTGGCCATGCGGCGGCGGGCGGCTGAGGCAAGGCCAGCGGGATGCGGAGCAACCAGCTTGCTCGCCTGTGCGCGTGGCGTGCGCATGTTCACCTGCTTGAGAGGTGCGAGTGCTTGTTCAGCCAATCAGCTTGCACTGTAAGGTATGCGCACTGACTTGCCTTTGAGATACCGTGTGGTTGCAGTCACAAGTCCATTGTGTCCATTCTGCGTCCAGCAGAATAAGAGCCAAGGTGCACGGATGGCACAGTCTTTCACTCAGCTGGACGCCGCATAGTCCTGCGAGAATGGCTGTGTTTATAAGCGAGCAGGTAAGAGCTGGACGCCACATAACTCTGCGAGGAAGGTTACATTAAAAAAAGTGGTTGGACGGCGCGCACCCTGGCTTGGTAGCATCAAGCCGCGTGAGCAACCAAGCCAGGATGCGCGCTGTCCAAGGGGACAGCGCCCCTGAATGCGATCAGCCCCCAGAACCCTATATTGCCGACATGCACCGCCTCGGCGAGCGCAGGTCAGCGCAGGAGGAGTGCATGCGACTCAATGGGAAAGCGCTCGACAGCTCGTCAGGACCAGCTTCAAGCAGGGCGCCTCCTGGGCATCCACATGCTAGTCTGAGCATCCCAGCTAGTATCAACTTCCGAGCAAACCAGAGCCAAGGGCCTATCGACTTCCTGCATTACTGTAAACACTTCAAGCGGCAACCCCTCAAGCCTATGTGCGCACTTCCTTGTGAGGGCGCCGAGCGCCGCACACGCACATCGCAACAGCAGGGCACTATATGCCCGAAAACCCGGGCAGCTACACCTTGCGAGTCCAGGCCGTAATGCGAGTCATGGGGAGGGGCTGGGCCCAACAAGCCTTCAGCAGCAAAGCAGCAAAACAACGGTGTAATGCACGTGTATGTGTGTGGAAAATTGCCAAACATGGTGCGCCTGGCAGCCGCCGCCGGGAAGTCCAGCGCTTGCATCCAGCGGCGAAAACCCACGAACGTGAGTCTGATCCAAAGTGCTGCAGTTCTCAATGCAATCAAACGCTACCAGTGGCGGGCATGCAGGTTTGGTACGCCCAACATCGCACTCAAATTTGCGCCGACAACACTCAGTGCTACCCTGTGGCCGCACCCAGCCCTGCAAGCCAGAGCTCGAAAGCAAAAGCACTCGCCGCATCCTCGCACCGCCCACACCAGCGGCAGCACACTCTGCGGGCACGGGCAGCTTGCTGCCGTGCATGAACGGACAGACCCGCGCGCCTGCGCGCACGCTGGCCTGCCAAGCAGTCTGCCAGACCCAGAGACAGTGCTGGGCCCTCGTCGCCGCCTCAGCCGCCAAACGGGTTCTTGACGCCAACGCTGTTGAGCGTGCTGGTGACGCCCGTGTTGCTCGAGACGCTGGAGACAAAGTTTGACGCCCGCTGGACGCTGGCGGCGCCGGAGTTCACAGCGCGGGTGCCGGCTGCGCTCGCTCCGCTGTAGGCGTCGCTGGCGCCCCGGGACGCCCCCCGATACGCGTTGCCCGCTTCGCGCTTCGTGTCGCGCGTGGCGTCGCCCACGCCCCGCTTCACGCCGTTTGTGGTGTCGCTCCACGCCCTGCTCCCCTGCTTGCCGGCGTCTCTGAGCTTTGCCTCGGTCCAGCTGGGCGATTTGCCCCCGCCTCCGCCTGCACGAGCGCACCCGCTCGGCGACCGCCAGCAGCACTGCCGAGCGACGTGCCCGCGGAACGCATTCACGTCACGATGAACACCTCGGCCGCGGACAGACGTGCCGCGACAAGCAGACAGCCGCCCGGACACATGCATACACCCGGATCACTGCAGGTGGCTCATGACACAGCGGCGTGCAAGCAGGCACACACTGCAGCCAAGCCCTGGGCGTTTGCTTCTGCGCGGCACATTCACGTGAACGTATCACTTTACTTCAATTCACTTTAGGCATTACATATCCCGTCATGTCATGCTCATAGGTGCACAGCTCGGCGGCATGTCGCATTTTGCGACCACGCCTCACTGCAATGTTGCAGCCCTGTTACAGCCAGCTAGGGCTTGGGCCTGTGGGGCATACCCTGTGGGTTGGGAGGGTTGGGAGGCTTAGGGTTGGGGGAGGGAGGCTTAGGGCTGTTGTTCGAGCCTGGCGCGCACGCGCACCCCGACCGCGTCAGTGCTCAGCGGTGCAGGTCGCACGACTGCGTGACAGGCGTGCAGGGCGGGCAGCGTGAGCGCACCGCTTGGGCTATTGTTGTTCGATCCGCCGTTGTAATAGCCGCCGCCGCCGCCTACCTGTGCGCCGTTATAGTTTGGCGTGCCACCGCCGCCGCCTGGCGAACCTGGCGCACAGCCCCGCAGGGTTCATCTGTAAAGATCATCCTCTGGCTCTGTCACCGTGCATTGCACCGCATGGCGGACAGCACCAGCAACCCTGGCAGTGGTAGGTGCGCACCTCCACCGTCGCCGCCGCCCGAGTCGCCGCCTGCCGCGTCGCCCACAAGGCCGCGTCAGGCCCCGGCCCAGCAGCAGTCACAATTTAACAGCATGCATTGGCTTCGGCACTTCCGCACCTCCGCCGCCGTCCCCGCCGCCGCCTCCGCCGTCCCCGCCGCCGCCGCCGCCGTCGCCGCCGCCGCCGTCGCCGCCGCCGCCGCCGCCGCCGCCGCTGTCGCCGCCGCCGCCGCCGCCCCAGGTCCCTGCGCCGCGGACGCAGCGTTGAGCACGGCGTCAGTGCCGTCTGCTCGTGATGTCAGCCAGGGCACAGGCGGTTGGCCGCAAGCGGGCAGCACCTGCTTGGTTGTTGGCGCATTTGTCCGTCTCTGTCCAGTCGTTCGCTGTGCTGTTCCACACATACCACTTCTGCTTTTCGTTGTTCCACGTGCAGTTCTGCTGCGCGCTGCTGTCCGACCAGCTGTTGCTCCACTTGTTGCTGTCGGCCCACTTGCTGCTGTCTCCCCAGCTGCTGCTGTTCTCCTGAAGCAGCTTGCGAGCACGGTGAGCGCTGTGTGATGGCAGCGTCCCTGCGCTCCCCGCAGCAGGAGCAGGGGTCAGGGACGCGGCGCCAGGCAGGGCACGAGCACTTGCAAACTGCCAGGGGACAGCGCGCACAGCCGTGCGAGCAGGGCAGGGCGGCCAGGCAGACTAGGACGGCCAGGCCAGCAGCCAGGGCGCCTGTCGGTTGCGCACGCATCCTGCCACCCGCCGCGGATATCGGTCAGGGGTGGCTGCTGAGATCACGTCTTGTGCGGAGTGCATGCATGCACTCATGACCGGCTTGCCGCAGCGCCTCACACACTCACACAGCAGCCCGCCAGGTCACAGAGGGCGGATGGATCAAAACAGCTGAGTGCGGTTAGTTCAAGACACATAAGGGCGGCTGGATCAAGACGGATCACGCAGCGGCATGCGTCGGCATCCACCCCTAACAAAGTACACCTGCTGGTACATAGCACGCAGTATAGGCATGATCAAGGCCTGCGGGTCACCTGATGAAAGTCGTCGGGCTCGTGCGGGCGGTGTGCCTGTGCGAATGCAAAGTGCGAGATCTCTAGGTGCTAGGCCCAGGTAGACCATAAGCGAGCATACATGCCAGGATATACGCGCCAGGACGCGTGTACATTATGTCAGACCTGGATGCCTCAACACCATGTGAGGAACGTTAGAAATACTTCAGATCCACGCAAGCATGCCACCCATTTGTGCCATGTCCATGCGGCCCCCACAGCAGACAGAGGCTTCCGCCCCGGCTCTTGACAGGCGCTGACTTTGAGCGCACATACTTGGGCTTGGTCATTGCACCGCCCTGCCTGAGCTAGAGTAACGGCATGTAGACCGCTAGCGCACGGCACTGTCCGCTACCGAGGATGCTCTGCGGCTGCATGCTGCTTACATGCGGCAGTGTTGGGCATCCAGCGATGTTGGCACGCATACCTGCGCGTCAAGGGGACTGCCCATTGCCGATGTCTCAGCGGGTATCCTCGGTGGTATGCCGTGCCAGCCCGCCTTCCATGCAGTGCATTTTCTCGCGTGCGCCCGGGCCCGATCGCATGTGACCGGCGGCGCGCGCTTCCGGCCGGGCCATGCCACGCTTCACTTCCTCGCGCCGCGGCACCGGGGCGTTCGCCGCGCCACGCGCGTTCGCGGGAGGCAAGGGCGCCCGGGGTGACCGATACCGCATCCTTCAAGTGCCCGGCTACGCAGGCTGCCAGCGCAGGGCGCGCCGTTTGCCGGAATGCGCCTTTTCTTGGGTCCATGCAGCACCAGGACATGACAGCTGTGGCCTGCTGCATGCTTGCATGCCTTGCTACAGCTGAGCTGCTACACAAGGAGGCACATGCTGTGCAGCCCTGCATGGGGCTGCGCCCAGACAACGCCGCAGGTGGCTGATGCACGGATTAACCCCATATCGCAGTCATAACCCACATAACCGCGCTCTGCTTAACAGACATCCAAACATGCACAGTCATGCCTCAGGCCCCCGCACGCGCCCTACGTCACGAGTAAAGTTGTGCGCCACAAACCCAGGCAGGCGCGCATCCGGGAGGCGCAGCCGCCCGCGCAGCGCTCGCCAGGGCCCATGTGCCGCCCGCCGCCTCTGACGCACTGCGTTTACCAGGCGCGGCGCGCGCGTCAGCCGACATGGGCATGCAGCGCGTGATTTTGCCCGCCTCACGGCGGCCGCTCGTCGGGGTCGCCGCCGACGCCGCCGCCCTTGGCGGCAGCGGCGGCCTCCAGCGCTGGCCGCGCGTACTCGAAGCGAAAGATGTATCCGTTGCCGCACGCGGCCAGCAGGTGGCGGCAGTCGGCGGACAGGCCGCAGGCGCGCACCGGCGCGGCCACCTGCCGTTGCGCCCGCGACAGCCGGCAGGTTAACCTGCGCTACAGGCGGGCGAGGCGCTGTCGTGCATGCGGGCCTGGCGAGCGCGCGGCCTTGCAGCCAAGCGACGAGATGGTTCTTGCATTGTGAGTGCTCGGACTTTGCAGCCCTCGGGCCAAGCTATGTGCAACCTGCGCTCCAGGCGGCGTGGGGTATGATGCGTAGGCACAGCCTCCGTTCTTCATGCTTGGCGTCGGTCTCCCGGCTAAATACTCGCATGCGCACGGCAGCCCTGCGAGGCACCGCAAGCCCCGCAGAGCCAGCTGCGAGCAGCCAGCGGGCTGCCCCGCACCTGTGCCGCACTCGCGTGCACACTGTGCACACGGGGTGGGCGCTCCCGGGCAGGCCGCCCTAATCAGCCTCATGCGCCCTTTCAAACAAGGGCACCTTGTTTTGGAGCACGTGCGCGGCGCGCTCGCCCGCGGCGGAGTAGACAAACACGCCGCCGCCGTCGCTGCCGCAGCACACGTAGTCGCCGCGCGGCGTGGCGCCCAGGCGGCAGCGCGCGCCGCCCAGCCCGCAGCCGGGCACCTGCGCGCCCCGGCCCTGCCTGGGCCCTCGAGCGGCCGGCTGGGCAGCGCGGCCGGGGCGACGGGCCGCGGCGAGCGCAGGCCCGCCGGGCAGGCACAGGCCGCGGGCCCCGCAGCGCTCCCGCACATCGGCCCTCGCCAGCCGCAGGCGGCATGCGAGCCGCGCAGCCCGCGCCTCGGCTCGTGACGAGCGCCCGCATCGCCGGCGCCGCGCGCGACGCTCGAGGCGCCATGCTGCCTTACGCTGCAGCGCGCTAGGAGCCGCCGGCACCGCCACAAAGCTCCCTGATTGCATCCCCATGACGCAGCATTCTATCTTTGTCTGTCTTCGTGTATAATCTTTGTAGAGGGGCGCGCGGCGGACGCGCCTTCCAGGTGGCGAGCAGGCGCCGGCCGGCAAAGTCCCAGACGCACACGCGCCCGTCCGCAGACCGCGTCGTGAGGCGGCCGGCGTCCAGGAACAGCGCGCCGTCCACGGCGGCCTCGCCGTGCGAGCCGCCCTCCATGCGCAGCGCCTGCGCGCGCAGGCGCCGCACGGCTCGGCATCCCGCCTCGCCGCGGGCAGCCGCGTCCATATGTGGCATCGACGGCGCGCGCCGCTCGGCGCGCGCCGGGCCGGCGCGTGCCAGTCTTCCGCGCGCGCGCAGCACGGCGCCCCTGACTTTGTGGTGGTGCCCCCCCCCTTCACGCGCTGCGCACACCGCTGGCGCCACCCTATAAAGCGGCAGCCTGCCACGATGCGCTGCGGCCTGCTCTTCGGCCTGCCCTGCGGCGCTCCGTGCTGCGCTGCAGTGGCGCGCTGCCCCGCGCCTGCCCTGCAGCGCGGTCCATGCGCGCCGCGTGGGGCCCGCGCATGTCGCCGGCAAGGATAAATCCCTGCCGCTCCAAGGCGCGCCGGTCAGGAGGGGCCTGCGCCTGTCGCTGGCCGTCCGTTGTCGGCACACCCGCCGGCGCCGGCGCCGCCGCCGCCGCCGCCTTAGCCCGCTTCGTCGCCTTGCCTGGCCTCGCGTCTGCCTCGCCTGGCGCGGTCGCGGGCGGGCCCGCCGGCACGCCCCAGGCGTGCAGCGCGCCGCGGCGGCCGCCGGTGACCAGCGTCGCGCCGTCCGGGTGGAAGGCCTGCGCCGGCCGGGGCGCGCGCGCGTGAATTTAGGTTTAAATACCCTACATCTGCGCGTGCCGGCAGGACATGCAGTGCCCAGCAGCCGCCTGGCTCGATCGCGGTGCGCGAAATTCCTGCGCCCTGCTCGCCCCCGCACGCCCAGGGCCGCGCCGCCGAGCGCAGGCCGAGGCGCGGCGCCCCCCCGGGAGAGCGACCTCCTGGGGTTCCCCGCAGCGCGGCGGGCGCGCACGAGGCAGGCCGCATCGGAGGCGTGCGCGGCGAGGCAGGCGCCGGAGCGCGCGTCCCACACGCGCACGCCGCCGTCGCGCGCCAGTGAGGCCAGCAGCCCGGGCCGCGCGCCGCTGGCCGCCAGGTCCACCACCTCGCGGCCGCCGCCTGCGCGCGCCAGCACTGTATGCTTCACGCGAGGCGCCCGGGGCGGCCTGGCAGGCGCGGCGCATGTGCTGCACAGGCAACAAGGCTGCCGAGGGCCGGCGCAGAGGCGGCCCGCTGGAACCCTCATCTTGGCACACTCACCGCAGTGCAAATAGATCCCTCATCTTGGCACTCTCAGCGCAGTGCAGCAAGGAGCAGGGCGGAGGGAGGCGCCTTTGAGCAGCACGATGACGCGCGCCTCGACGACGCTGATGACTGAAATGTCTCCGGCGGCGCCCGCTACAGCCTGTCGGCGCGCGGGCTGTGCTTCACCGCATGCATGGTGTCAGCAGCCCATCCGCCCGACATCCTAAACGGAAAGGCACAAAGGGGACCTCCTCGGACATAGGCGCTTGCAGGGATCTCGCTGCCTGCGCGCATGCATGCACGATGATGACCGGCGACCAGCGGCCAGTCTGGGAGCTCGCCGAGGCGCGCTCGGGCGCTGCGCTTGGGAGGGCATGGGGGGAGCACCACGCATGCGTCGCCCTGGGGGTGCGCCGTCCAGCCCTCGGTGCGCAGCCAGGCGCACGCGCGCAGCTCCTGCGAGCACAAGGCACCCTCGTGAGGTGCGGCCCCGGAACATACTTTTCCCTGCCTGGCGAGCGGCAGCAGTTGGCTGCTGGCTGCAGGCCGCGGACTGGCCGCACAACCCCAAAGCTCATACGCTCGTGGATGCAGCGGGGCAGCAAGGCAGCAAGGTGTTCTGCCGCATGCATGGGCTGCAAGTGCCCCAGGCTGGGCGCGGGCGGGGCGGGCGCACCCCGCCCTCAGTGTGCGCCGTGCGCCTGTTGACAAAGTGCACCACGACGCTGAGAAAGTCGCCCATGTGCAGGTCATCGTAGACGGTCGCCTGGTCGCCGCCGACCGTGGCAACCAGGTTGGCGTTGAGCGGGTCTAGCGCGTTGAAGGCCACGGCCTGGACGGGCGTGCAGTGGCTCTCCTGCGAGCAGGCCGGCGGCCAAGGCCGCAGCCCGTTGAAGTGCTTGGTGCCTGTGTCTGTAAAGGAATCATACTTTTGGCTTGCTGTGTGACCAGGGATGTATGTTGCGCCTTGTGCAGGGCGCATGGCACTATCTTGCAAGATGCCAACGTCATGTGCGCTCTGCGGCTGCTGATGAACGCTGCCAGAGACGCCGCACATGCCAGGAATGGCCGGCGCCAGGGGATCACCTTCAACACAGTTTTGAGCTTGAGGTGCTTCAGCACGCGGCGCTTGTATGCCTGCTCGCCGAGCTCCTCGACTTCGGCCTTGCGCTCCCGGTACAAGTATGCGCTTTCGGCGTTCATCGCGCGTCCTGTGAAGATCTCTCGCTGTCTCGTGCCGTGCTGATGCTCCAGGTGCAGCGTTCTGATGGCGGTCCTACATCTGTGAGTCTGGCCACTGACGCATTGCGCTTTAGCTACTCTATTTCTTAGAGGAAACAAGGGAGCCTTTCCGCCAAGGGCCAAGGGCCTAGTCACAACATTTTGAAGTGCCTGCTGCCAGCTCTGAGGAGGTCACCTGCAAGTAGGACAACAAGCGGCTTCCAGTGTCTGGGATGGGCAGCGGCAGCGCCGGCGGCTGGACGCCGGCAGCCGTCACGCTGGCGGCCGCTGCCGCTGCCGCCGCCGGGGCAGCCATCACCTACTGCGCGCTGGCGCAGCGGCCGGCAGAGCTTGCAGCCCCCAAGAGGCCGCCGGCGCCCGCTGCCGCCGACCGCGGCGGCGCTGACTGCAGCTGCAGCGTCGAGGTGGTGGAGGAGGCCGCGCCAAAGGTTGATCCCTTCGACAGGAGGCCCCGGAAAGGGTGCGCGGTGCCAGCATCAGCGCTGTTTGAAGCTGCTGGTTCACACGCGTGTTTCACCTGTCCATACGATAGGCGGCGCTGCCCAGGTACCTGTCCTGGGAGGACTACTTTATGGCGGTCGCGTTCCTGAGCGCCCGCCGGTCCAAGGACCCCAATAAACAGGTGCGCTGGCGGGCAAGCTTGCTTTGCTTCGGGCGCCACCAAGCAGCGGCGCTGCTGACAGCACGCGTGTAGGTCGGCGCCTGCATCGTGGGCCCAGACAAAATCATACTGGGCATCGGATACAACGGCTTTCCTCGAGGGTGTGCAGACGACAAGGTGTGTGCCCGCCAACGTCCCCCCTGTCTGAATTGCTTCAGAGCTGTGTGAGCGCCTGACCGCTCCAACGCGCTGCTCGCGCTGTGACAGCTGCCCTGGGCAAGGCGAGCGCACTCTGGCGACCCCCTAGACACAAAGTGCGCCCACTGTGCTGTGCAGCCCAGCAGCAGATGGCATGCAATCTTAGCTCCATGATGGGTAACAGTGCGTGTGCGAGGCGTCACAAGCACACCAGTGAGTAGCTTAGGAAGGTCTGGACGAGCGCCCAAGGAGCAAGCGCATGCTTTGCAAGCAAGCATGGAGCGGCCGCGCAGCTCCTGGATGGTCATGGAGAGCACAACTGAGGGCCTGCGCGGGGACGCGCCAGGTACCCGTATGTCTGCCACGCTGAGCTGAACGCCATCCTGAACAAGAACGTTGCTTCCTTGAACGGCGCGGTGCGCACCCGACAGCACGGCCCCCGCAGCGCGCCTCGGCTGCATGGTGGCGTCCCTGGCGGCGACAGCGCGGCGCCGGCACCGCGCGTGCGCATGCACGCACAGCCTGCCGCCCATGTGACCCGCTGTGCCCCTGGTTCGCAGCTGCGACCGCGATGCATGCAACAAGGCATGTTTGCTGTGCCTCTTGGCTTCGGGGCTGCAGGGCCGGGCGCCTGAATCGGGGAGCGCGCGCGAGCCTGACCGCATCCCGCTTGTGGCCGCGCCAGTCACGGGCACCTGTCGCGGCGCACGATCCGCGAGCAGCACCGTGACGGGGCTCCAGCATGGGGGCCGCAGGGTAGGGAGTCCCTACCCTACCCTACCCTACACATACCCTACCCCAAAAGGGCTCCCCGCGCGGGCGACGCAGGCGCTGTACGTGACCATGTTCCCCTGCTGCGAGTGCGCCAAGCTGCTGATCCAGGCCGGCATCCGCGAGGTGGTCTACTTCGAGGACAAAGCGTCGCCCGCGCGCCCCGCCAGCGCGTCCCTGTCTGGCATCAGGTGCTGCATTCCCTGCCCTAGCCCTTACCCAACCTATCCTTACCCTCAAGGACAGCGTGGCGCTTGGGCTGCGGGCGCGTCCCTGTCCGGCGGCAGGCAGCAGGTGCCGCGCTGGGCGCCCCGCCGCCGCCCCGCCCAGCTGGGGCCGCCGCCGTGTGCGTGCGCCAGCTGCTCTCGGAGCTGTAGGGCCCCACAGCATTCGCCTCTGGATGCTCTCTTCCCACCTCGGCCTGTATCAGAGGTACTGATCAAAAATGTAGTGCAGCAGAGCTGAACATATTGTTGGTAGCGGTAGGTGCGAGAAAATTGAGAAAAAAAGGACGTCTGCCAACTGATGTTCTGGAGCGCATGGCAAACAACTCGGTGCGTACGCATCCGATTCAAACCGCGCGCTGCGCGCGCCGCGCAGGCCAGAGGCGCTGTACGCGGCCAGCCGGACGCTGCTGGCGCTGGCGGGCGTGTGCGTGCGGCAGCACCGCCTCGAGCGGCCCCTCGTGCTGCGCATCGGCTGCTGAGGCCGCGCGCCCGCTTGCCCCGCTGCCGCGCGCGCGGGCTCGCGCAGCGGCTGAGCCACATGCGAAAGCGTGTGCAAGCGGTGCCTCGCGGAGTGCCGCCAGTGCATGGGCGGCGTCAAGCGCGCGGGCGAGTGCAATCGAGTCCTGTGCAGCTGTGTAGGATGGCAGCAGTGTGGCAGGCGCGGGCGATGCGTGCACAGCAGCATGTCCATGCTGCTGCTGGTCATGCTGACGCTGCCATGCACCGTTTGGGTCCGCTTAGCAGAGCATGTGCAGCAGGTGGGTGTGTTTTGAGCGCATTGATTAGGCATCTGTCACATACTGATGCGGAAGCTCATGGTCCCTTCCCAGTGTGTCTAGCTCACAGTTGTGACGAACGGCTGTACACGCTCACACTTGACAAGGCAGGACAGGCGCTCGCTGGGACCGCAACCCCGGCTTGCCGCTCTGCCAAGACGCCAAGCTGCTCATTTACACGGAGGCAGAGACTACCTACCAGAAGTCTTGCTGCGATCAAAACTAAAGTCAGGCAGGACGATCTGGCCGGCCCAGAGAAGCGTTACTGTTGCACATCCCACGCTGACAGCAAGCAGAGGGGGAGCGGGCCCAGGCACGCGGGACTGCGCGAGCCATAGCCACGGCCCTTGAAGCTGCTTGGTACGGGCTCGAGCACAGAGCCGCGCAGCAGCAACACCCTCCGGAGCAAGCCCGCTGCCAAGGCTCAAAGCTGCTACCTACACCTACCCTATCGCTCAGCACAACCGTTTCTATGTGCCCGAGCGCTGCCCGCCGAAGCAGCGATGTTCTCTTGGAACTGCCGGGACTGGGTCCGCGGGCAACCGCGGCCAGGCTCGGTGTGCAGCGCCCAAGTGACAGCCGCTGTGGGCCGCCTCCGCTGCCGCACGACCGGCCGCCGCGGCGGGCGTCCAGGGCTGCGCGGCAGCAGCGCCTCGGCCCGGCGCGGCCAGCGCGGCGCCGCGTCAGCAGGCGCTCGAGCCATTGGCGGCGCCGGCCGCGGGCGCCGGCTGCAGGAAGGCGTCGGCGGCGGCGGCAGCCAGGCGCGGCGAGCGCAGCGCCTCGCGCGTCGCCGCGGCGTCCTCGTGGATGCGCGCGACCAGCGCGTCGAGCGAGTCGAAATTGCGCTCCGGGCGGATGTAGCCAACGATGACTAGGCGCAGCTCCTCGCCTGCGCGCGCGCGCGCGCGGTCGGACGCGGCCTCCCTCCGGCACACAGCGGCGCGGCTCATGTCCAGGCCACTGCCAAGTTTATGTCCGCTGTGTTTCCACCCAGCAGCCACTGATTATCCCCCCTGTAGCCCAACATTGAAAACAAAGAGAATGTCAGGAACATGTTGAATTCGTTCATGACACCATCCTGCTGACAACGGGGGCCGGGCGCGCGCCGTAGAAGTCGGCATCAAAGTCGTGCAGAAGCCAGGGCTCGGCGGTCTTTTTCTCGTTCTTGTAGTACGGGTTCCTGCCCGGGGCAGCGCTCCTGTCAGGCGCGCATGCAGGGCCGGCGCCGCGCCCTCACCGTCACGGCATGCCCCACGCGCCAGCACAAGCCACAAGAGCGCTCTTTGCAGTTAAAGCTTCACACGCGGCGGCTTTGCAGTTACAACCCCCCATGCCGAAAGTTTGCAGTCAAGACTTCACACACTAAAAACTTCGTGGCCAGAACCTCGTGCGCCGCGCACCAGCCGATGCTCATGGCGCATTCATAGACGGGGGCGGGGGCGCCGCCGGGGCGCGCGCCGCCGACGCTGGCCCACGCGGAGAAGATGCCGGTCACCATCTCGGCCAGCGCCCGCTGCGCGCGCGCCGGGCTGCGGCTCAGCAGCGCGGCACGCTCATCGCTACGCGCTCACCAAGCCCTGCCAACACTGGCCGCCCTCCTGTGCGGCGGCTCAATCCGCCGCACGAGGCTGTGAACACTGTGTCAGGCGCGCCGCGGCGGCGCGCCGCTTGCACGCCGTCCCCGGCGCGCATTGCTTGCTCAAGCTGTGACTAGCGCGCGCCGGGGCGGCGCGCCTGCAGCGAGTCGCTGTCCAGGTTGGCGGTCGGCACGCCCAACTCCTTGGAGCCGCGCCCAAAGCCCTTGACCACTGTGCCCTGCGCCGCGCGGGGACTGGTGCGCATGCTAGGGATGGGCGCGCATGGGTACCCTCAGGGCTTCAGTGCCCAATGGTGTCTGCGATCACCTGCAGCTGGCTGCACACCACCGACGAGCCGGGCGGCTCTGCCTGCCATGCACCGCTCCCTGCAGCGCGCCATGGCGGCCCGCGACAGAGCACCCTCGCCTGACATGCACCGCTGCCTCCAACTCGCCTCGGCGCACCGCGAGAGAGCGCCCCACCCAGAGACCCAGCACGGCCTGACACAATGCCTGACACGCGCAGCACGCGCCACGGCCCGCGCGCCCGGCATCGAGCTCGCGCCCGCTGGCCAGCGGGCTCGGTGCCGATGGCCTCCATGGTTGCTCCCCGCTCCGCTTCTCACATGTTCGGCAGCCGTGTGGGACACCCAGGTCCAGAGCGGAGCAGCGACGCACAGCGCCGAGTGCCCCTCACGGTTCATGGGAGATTCCTGAGTACGCATGTCCCTAGACATCGGAATATGACGCCGCCTGCTCCCCGGTCACCCTGCACCCACCTTCAGGCGCCAGGGCGGGTCTATGGGCACGACGCCGTGCGGCAGCATGTCGGTGAACGGCGGCAGCCCGTAGCGCTCGGGCCGGAAGTCGTACAGCGACGGGAGGATCTCCATGCAGCCTGCGCGCGCTCCCTGCCCTGACGCAACCCTGCCAGCGCGCCGGACAGCGCGGTGTGCGCAGTGCGGCTCCCTCTTCCTGCTCGCAGGCGCCCGCCTCCATACCTTTGCTGTCAATGCTATGCAGAAAAGGGCGCATGCAGGCAGCAGGCAGGCACCATCAGTGTCGGCGGCCGCATGCGGGGCGTGCGCTTGACATCACGGCAGGGGCGGTGCCCTGAACCCTAACCCTACCATATACCCTAGCCCTGGGGCCCGGGCGGCCCACGCCGCACCAGACTCCGCGTCGGGGCACGCCTGCGGGTAGGCGCCCCGGTCGGGCACGCTGGGCACCACCACCACGCGCATGCCCGCCGCCGCCGCCGCCTGCGCGCCGCGGCCGCGCGCGCCCCGTCGGCTGCGCGGCGCCCAGCAGGATCGCCGGGTTGCTACGCCAGCCCCGCGCGACACGCCCGGACTCCGTGCAAGTCTGGAGACCCATGCACCGCACCACACCGACACACCTTGCGTCGCTGCCCCCCGCGCTCAGCGACCAGCTGCGGCAGGCACTTGCTGCCACATGCGCCAGCCCGCGCATCATGTCTGCCTGCATTCCCAAAAGCTCTGAACGCACACCCACCGCACCATGCCAGAGTCCGGCTGCGGTTCTGGCCCCCCCTGCTCAGCGTCCAGCTGCGGCACGCGCTTGCTGCCACATACTCCAGGCCACTGGAAGCTGCACACAGAGGACGCACGCGCAGCTATCCAGGCTATGCACGACTTCATGGCACGGGGTTCCATGCTGCGAGGCGGCGCGGAGGGGCGCGCCCGCACGCCGCCGTCCGCGTCCCTGCTCGCGCCCTACCCTGCGCCCCGGCCTGCCCCGCCCCGCGCCGCCCGGGCGTGCCCCCGCGCCTGCACGCCGCTGGGCGCGTCCTCGATCACCAGGCAGTCAGCCGGCGCGGCGCCCAGCTTGGCCGCGGCCGCGCGGAAGCAGTCCGGAGCCGGCTTGCCGTGCCGCACCTCGTCGCCGCAGTGCGTCACCTGCGCGCGCGGCGCGCAGCCGCCGGCTCTCGGCGCGGCCCGGGGCCGCCCCTGAGCGTGTCGGCCCCTGCCTGTTGTACGGAAGCAATTTGAAGGAATGCGGGATCAAAAAGAGCATGCTGTGCCGCCCAGCCCCCGGCCCCCGTTGGTGCATGACGCCACAGGAAGCCCTGTCAGACGATTAAAGTGGGTTGGAAAAAGGAAAGAAACGGTGTTGGCCAATGCAAAGCTGCCAGACAGAGGCGCAAGGGCAGTCGTCTCCCTGACGGCGTCGGGCCTGGCCGCGGCCAGGGCGGCGCGCCTGGAAGATCGAGCGCAGGCCCTGCGCGGCGGGCGCGGCCAGCTTGCGCTCCATGGTCGCGCGCGGCGTGCTGGTCGCCAGCGCGACCGGCACGCCCGCGTGGTGCAGGTGGAACAGCAGCCGGCCCGCGCCTGGCATCAGCTGCGCGCCCTGCCACCTGCCGCCCCCGCCGTGCGTCAGCCGCCTGCCTGGCGCCCTGTGCTGGACGCACGCGCTGCATCGGCCCGTGCGGCACATGCTTCTCCAGGCCTTGGCTGCCTCGGTCCATGCGGCTGCGGGGGGCTGTGAGAGTGAGCACCGCGTCGGGCGCGGCTGTCCGCCGGGCAAGGCTCAGCTGTCATGTGCTTGCCTCGACCTTCCTCACACAACAGGCACAGGGAGCAGCACCACGGCAGGCGCTGAGGCCAGCCGTGCCGCTATGCTGCCCACAGGCGACGCGCCGCCGCTGCCTTGCAGGGAGCCTGCCGACTGCGGCCGGAGTGCAGGCGGGGCGCCGCACGGCGCAGAGAGGCGTGCCGCGCCGCACCGCTCCTTGAGCAGCGCCTCGCTCTCGTCAAAGAGCTGCTGCGCGGTGACGCCGGCGAGGCCCAGCGCGTCCAGCGTCGCCTGCCACGCCTCCAGCGGGCGCCGGCCGGCCGAGGCCGCGAGCGCGCCGGGGGTCAGCGCGGCGCCGTGCCGCGCCAGCACCGCGCGCGCCACCTCCAGCACGAGGCTCTCCGTGTCGAGCAGCGTGCCATCGAGGTCGCAGACGACCAGCTTCACGTCGCGCATCTGTGAGCCGGATGTTGCAGTCCTCTGTCAACAGGCAGTGCAGCCCTCTATGAGCTGGCTGTGCAGTCTTCCGTGAACAGGGCTGTGCAGTCCTCTGTGAGCTGGCTGTGCAGTCCCAGCGGCGCCAGAGCAGGTCAGGACGCTGGCATGCAGGCAGCGACTAGAGCCTCAGTATGTGCAAGGACTTGCGGTGATGCGCTTGATGGCAGCGAGCCTTGATGCTGGTGTTCAGTGATCCTGGGAGCAAGCCCTCGCAGCTGTGCAGCTCTTGGCAAGAGCATGAGACAGTCCCTTGCCTCCCTGCTGCAGCGCATCTGCCCCACTAGGTTGCACGTGCCTGGAAGGCAACTCCCCTTTGGCGATGAGGACGATGACCCGTCCTCCACATACACAGCGGGGCTGACCAGGGGCAGGCGCAGGCACGGCCGCATGGCGCTGCCCTGGAGCGCGCACCTCCACTGGTTATGCAAGGAAGAGAATGCCTGGAGAGCATGGCCGGGAGAGAGGCGTCCGCTGCGGTCTCGAGCATCCGGCAGGTCCGCTAGCACTGGCCTCTGCCAAGCGCCTGTGGCAACACGCTCAAGTGCGGTACTTGTTCAGAGCGGGCCGCTGAGAGTGGCGCGGCCGGCCCCGCAGGCGCGCCCGGGGGCACACAGCCGTGAGGGCGGAGCGGTACAGCATGTCGAGGCCGCGCCACAACAGCAAGGCCCTGGAGGTGGGTGGCGCCGGCGGGCGGCCCCGCGCCCGTGCGCCCCACAACGGGTGCTGCTACAGTGCCTGAACACGCTCGCGCAGGCTGATGCCGACCACAAGCTGCTGACCAGCCGCATCTCCCGGGTGGCGGACGTGGCGAGCCTGGCCGCGCTGTGCAAGGAGCATGGCGAGGACTTCAACTACATCCACATCTCGCTCGCCATGACCACGCTCTCGTCGCTGTGCGCCCGAGCCTCGCTGCCGTCTGCCCGCGCTGCAGCCTCCCATCACTGCCTGCCCAAAGCGCCGCGCGTACCCGCCGCTCAACGCGCTGTGCGATGTATGCAGCCGACCTGGCTGCCATACTCAAGGCGCACCGCCCGCTGCCTGCACAGTATGGAGCAGCGGCCTGGCCCGGTCGGCGGCGCGTCGCCCCGCCCGCCCGCCGCCCGCGGCGCCATGCGCCCAAGCAGCCGGCCCGCCGCATGTGCCGACCGCGCACTGACGGCGCGGCGCGCGCCGCAGCGCGCAGCGCACGGGCGAGGCGGGCGCGCGGCCGGCCGCGCTCGCGCTGCTGCAGGGCCTGGTGCTGCAGTTCGGCGCCCGGCTGCGCGAGGCCGACCCGCGCGCGCTCAGCAGCGCGCTCTGGGCCATGGTGCAGCTGGACTACTTCCCGGGCGAGGACACCGTGCGCGGGCTGGAGCGCGAGTTTGCCGCGCGGCTGGCCGAGCCGGGCGGCCGGCCCGTGTGGCGGCGCCCTGTCGTCATTTTTGTGAATGCGCTCACGCACTACCGGCGCAGCGTGGGCCGGCGGCCCAGCGAGGGCCTGCTGGAGCGCATCGAGGCCTGGATCCTGGGCAACGTGGCGGCCGCCGGCGGCATTGACGCGCTCGCGCAGCAGGCACGCCCCGCGCCCGCGGGCCCCCAGCACCCGGGCGCGAGAGGCGCGGGCTGCATCCGGGCGCGGTGTCGAGAGCCGCACACGGCCTGCAGCTTGCCTGTGAGCGGGGTGCCGAAGATGTGCGTGCCCTCGGGATGCAAGCGCGGTGGAAGAGGCCAGGCTGATCTGTGTCGACCCTGGCAGTGATGCACACGCAAACCCACTTGTGCAACAGACTGGGCTGCAGCGTGCCGGGCGAAGCACGGCCGCGCTTGGCATACAGCCGGCCTCCCGAAGCTTCCGCTGTCCACTAGCTGATTTCGCTTCGGAGGTATTTCATCTTCCCTGTGAGCGCGATGGCGGCGCGGCGGCGGCAGGCCACGGCGGCGCGCATCGATGACCGCAGCCCGGGCATGCGCGTGCGCGACGCCAGCATGCTGCTGTGGGCGTGGCACACATTCCAGCGGCCCATGCCCGCCGCCGTGCTCGAGGCGCGCGCCGCCCCGCGCCCCGCCTCCTGGAGCCGGGGTGCCTGGAGCCGCGCCCTGTTGAGGCGTCGCGCACGGCGCGTGGCGCGAGATGCCGTCCAGTCCGCAGCATGCGGTGTTGATTTAAGTTGAGTACTTTAGGGCTACAATGCCGTGCCAGGACAGCCTCAGCGTGGCTGCCAGAGGCCCGCGCTTCGCAAGGTGGCCCGCAGGAGGACGACGCCGGGTGCCCCCCGCGCGTGAGCGCGTGCCAGCGCAGGGCGCGCCGCCGGAGCGAGCGTCAGCGTGCCGCGCGCGGCGCGCAGGTGCTGATCCGGCTGCTGGTGGCGGGCACGGACGAGGCCGTCGGCCTGGAGGGCCTGGACCGCTGGTCGGTCTGCCGCCTGCTGACTGTGCGCCTGAATGCGGCCGGCTCGCCGGGCGAGGTGGCGCTCATCTGCGACACCGCCTGGGACCTGCTCTCCAGCATCAACCTGGCGACCGCGCTCACCGTGCTCGCGCGCCTGGGCGGCACGGGCGAGGAAGCGCGCATGGCCGCGCTCGCCTCGCCGCTGCTGCCGCGCCTGGTCTCGCGCCTGGCCGGCGGCCTGGCCGGCTGCGACGCGCGCGCGCTGGCCGCGGCCGCGCGCGCGCTGGGCCGCCTGGGCTACGCGCCGGACGGCCGCGTGCTGGCCGGGCTGGACGCCGCGTTCGGCTCGCTGCTGGCGGAGGGCGCCGCCGTCAATGCGCGCGACGCGAGCGACCTGCTCGAGGGTTTTGCGGCCCTGGGCTGGGCGCCCAGCGGGCCGCTGCGCGCGCAGCTGGCGCGCGCCGGGCTGCCCGGCGAGCGCGGCGGCGGCGGCAGCGGCGGCGGCGGCGGCAGCGGCCGCGGCGGCCTGGACTTTGAGGCGCAGGTCGCGCGCGCCGCCGCCGCGCTGGCCGCCGGCGGCGGCGAGGGCGCGGGCGGCAGGCCGGCGCCCGAGCCGGACGCGGGGCCGAGCGGCGCCGGCGCCGGCGGGCTGGTCTCGGACACGGCGGCGAGCCTGCAGCTGGAGCTGCACGCTGCGCTGGCGGCCGCGCCGGGCGGTCGCGAGCGGCTCGCCGCGCAGCTGGCGGGCAGCGGCGGCAGCGGCAGCGGCGGCGGCGGCGGTGACGAAGGCCTGGCGGGCGCGAGCGCCTATGTGGCCGCGCTGGAGGACGAGCTGCGCGCGGTGCGCGCCGCGGCGGCCGGCGCCGAGGCGCGCGCCGCGGCCGCCGAGGCCGCGCTCGCCGAGCGCGACGCGGCGGACGCCGAGGCGCTCGGCGGCGGCGGCTACGATCTCGGGCCGTCCGGGGGCGAGGGTGCCCCCGAGAGCGGCGAGTGTGACGAATTGGAAGAGGGGGAGGAGGCGGGTCGCTCGGGCGGCGATGCGGCGCATGCTGACCGCGCCGGCGGCGGCGCGCCGGAGCGGGGCGCCCCGGCCGCCGGCGCGGCC
>JAABUV010001311.1_pt1 | contig 36090 bp, 27 predicted proteins | sample 5559971 | NCBI WGS metagenome assembly JAABUV01 (sample SAMN10711881, study PRJNA513362) | rock metagenome | isolation source: Antarctica rocks | place: Antarctica: Victoria Land, Knobhead nord | collected 2015-12-19
GCTGGTGGGCGTGCCGCTGGTGGTCGCGGCGGCGTGCCTGGGGCGCGCGCTCGACGTCGCGGTGATGCTGCGCTGCGCGCCCCGCTCGCGCGGCGCGCTGGTCGGCGTGATGGGCTGGCTCGGCTATATGTCGCTGCTGCTGATCGTGATCGGGTTCTCCGGGATCGAGCGGGCGGCCGGGGCGCTGGCGGGGCCGCTCGGCCGCGTGGCCGCCCTGCCCTGGCCGTGGCTGGGGCTGTTCCTGGGGCGGCGGGCGGACGGCTCGTTCTCGTTCGCGGCGGGCGTGGGCGCATGCGCGTCGCTGGCGGCGCTCACGGTGGCGGCCTCGGTGGGGCTGGGCGTCTGGGCGGCGCGGCAGGGGCTCGGCGGGCGGGTCGGGCGCCTGGACACCGCGCCCGGGCGGCGGGCGGCGGTGGCGCCGGCCGTGGGCGTGGAAGCGTCAGGCGCGAGGATGTCGGGCGTGCGCGCGTCGGGGATGCGTGCATCGAGGGGTGAGGCGCCGGGCGGGGCGTCGCTGGCGGCGGGGTTCCCGGGCGTGGCGCGGCCGGCGCCGTCGCCGGAGGCAGAGCGCGCCGGGCGGCGCATCGGCACCATGGCGCTGTACCGCAAGGAGCTGAGATGGTTCGCGCGCGACCGCAGCGCGATCGTGCAGGTGGTGCTGCTGCCGCTGACCATGTCTGGGTTCCAGCTCTTCAACCTGCGCGGCGTGCTCGCCGGCGCCGCGGGCCAGTGGAACACGCTGTGCGGCGGCGCCATCCTGTTCGGCACGTATTTCCTGCTCATCCTTGGGCCGAAGTCGCTGGCCTCCGAGGGCGCCGCGCTGTGGATCGCGCAGACCTGGCCGCGCGGCCTGGAGGACCTGCTGCGCGCCAAGGCCTGGCTGTGGGCCTGCCTGTCCACGGGCGTCGTCGCCCTGGCGCTGGGCGCCGCCGCCTGGATGTTCCCCGCCGACGCCGCGGCCATCGCCCTGGTCGGCGCCGGCTGGTTCGTGTTCGCGCGCTCCATGGCAAACAAGGCGGTCACGCTGGCCACGGTGCCGAACGCCGCGGGCGAGCCGGACCCCGTGCCGCGCGGCCGCGCCTGGGCCACCCAGCTCGGCACGTTCCCCTTCGCGATCGGCGTGCTGACGCGGCAGTGGCCGCTCGCCGTGACGGGGATCGTGTACTCCACGGTGACGGCGGCGGCGATGTGGCAGAACTTCCGCGCACGCCTGCCCTTCCTCAACGACCCCTGGTCCGAGCGACTGCCGCCGGCGCCCACCCTGATGCACGCGATGATCGCGATCAGCGTGCTCGTCGAGGGCGGCGCCGTGCTCACCGGGGCCGCGCTGGCGTTCGCCCACGGCATCGACCTCGCGGTGGCGCGCGCCATGATCTACGCCGCCTGCGCCGCAGCCACCGCCGCCGGCACCGCCCGCTTCCTCGCGCGTCGCGGCGTGCCCTGGCGCGACGTGTGGCTCTGGCCGCGGGGCGAGCGGCCGGGCGGCAAGCGGGCGGGCGGGCCTGGGTCGCCGCGCGCCTGGTCCTGGCGCCGGCCCGGCCTGCGCGCGGGGTGGCGCCGCGCGCGCGCGCTGCTGGCCGGCGCCGCGCTGGGCGTGGGGCTCGGCGGGCTGGGGCGCGGCTACGTGGCGCTGCTGCACCGCCTGCCCGGAACAGCCGAGGTCCTGGCCCGCTCCAACGCGCAGATGGCCGCCGTGCCGCACCTGCACGCCTCGTACTTCGCCATGGCCGTGCTGGTTGCGCCGCTGGCGGAGGAGTACCTGTTCCGCGGCCTGCTCTACCGCGCGCTGGACCGGGAGTGGGGCGGCTGGCGCGCGGTCGCCGGCAGCGCCGCGTTCTTCGCCATCTACCACCCGGCGCTGTCCTGGCTGCCGGTCGCAACGCTCGGCGCCGCCAACGCGCTGCTGTTCCGCAGGACGGGGACCCTGGCGCCGGCGGTGCTGCTGCACATGGCGTACAACGCGGTGGTGCTGGCGTGAAGCAGGCAAGGTTGAGGCTCTGCCTCATCCGCCAAAGGCAGACCTTTAGAATCCACTCCCTGAGCAAAGCCGGTCCAGGGGCGGCTCGCCCCTGGCGGGTCTGGGCAGAGCCCAGCCTTGCTTCCTGTCTAGCGGTCCAACGCGGCCGCCGCACGGGCGAGCAGCAGGTCGTCGATCGTGTCGCGCCCGCCGCGGACCGCGAGGCGGGCGGCCTCGTTGACGACCCAGGCCACGTCGCCGGCGGGCCGGCGGGCCAGGCGGCGGGCGAGGCCGGCCAGGTCCAGCGCCGTGCCGTGCGGGCGGGTGGAGAGCAGCTCGCGGAGCATGGCCTCGGTGCTGCCCGCGTCGGCGTGGTCCATGACGTGGAGGATGTCGAAGCGGCCGTGCCGGCGCAGCGCCGGGTCGATGGCCTCCGGCCGGTCGGTGGTGCCGACGACGAGCAGGCCGCGGCCCGGGGCGGCCTCGACCAGGCGCAGCAGGGTGTTGACCTCCTCCGCGGTGGATCCGCCGCCGGTGGTGCGGGTCCTGCCGAGGGCGTCGAGTTCCTCCAGCAGCACGATCGCGGGGGCGGCGGCGGCGTCGAACGCCTCCGCCAGGCGGCGGGGGGTCTCGTGCAGCCAGGCGCTGCCGACCTCGGCGACGGCGACCTCGTGCAGCGGCCAGCCGAGGAACTTCGCCAGCCGCGCGGCGGCGAAGCTCTTGCCGCAGCCGGGGGGGGGGGCCGGCGAGGAGCACGCCGCCGGGCGGCGCCACGCCGAGGCGGGCGTAGTCCTGCGGGCGGTGCAGGACGTCGAGCACCTGCTCGCGCAGCAGGGTCTCCAGGGCGGGCTGGCCCGGCAGGGTGAAGCCGTCGGGGGACGGGGCCGGCCTGTGGCGGGCGGGCGCGTCGGCGAGCAGACCGAGGAGCCTGGAGATGGTGGCGTCGTCCAGGCGGGGGTTGAGCTGGGCGATGCGGCGGGGCGGCAGGGCCGGGTCGCGCACGCCGCCGGTGAGCACGCCGACCAGGGCGGCGCGGCGGTCGTCGGCGGCCTCGTCGGTGGCGAGGACGAAGGGCGGGTCGGGCAGGAACAGGGCGGAGGACCAGCCGGCGCGGGGCTGGTGACGCTGCATCGCGGACAGGGCGGCGGCGAGCGCGTCGGCCTCCTCGCGGCCGAGGGCGGGGTTGCGCAGCGCGAGCCGGTCCAGAGTGGCGGGGCGCGCGGAGGACGCCAGCCTGAGGCAGAGCAGGCCGGCGGTCCCGGCGACCTCCGCCGGCGCGTGCGCGGCGGCCAGGGCCTGCAGCTCTGCCTGCCAGACGCCCTCGCCGGGGCGGAGCAGCAGGGCGAAGCCGCCGAGGGTGGCGCAGAGCTGCCAGGCCTCGCCGCCGTCGAGCAGGCGGCCGGAGACCCCGCCGCCGGGCAGCGCGCTGCCGATCGGCAGCCAGGGGAAGCCGCTCACTCGCGCAGCACGTCGGCCGGGGCGGTCACGTTGCGCTGGCGGCCGGTGCTGACCTTGTTGTCCCACATGGCGCGCAGGCTGTCGCGCAGCCCGGCCATGTCGCCGGCGGCGAGCTGGGCGTCGCCGGCCTCGCGCACCGAGTCGAAGCGGGCCTTGTCGCGCATCAGGTAACGCTCCTCTCGCGCCCAGCGCCAGTATTGGGTGCAGAACTGGGGCAGGCGCATGCCCTCGTTCCAGTAGAGGGCGTTGAGCTGGGCGTTGAGGCTGTCGGCCATGTCGAAGCCATCGGAGGTGCCCGCCTCGATCTCCGCGCGCACGCTCCGGGCGAGCTGGTCGGCGCGGGCGTTGACCGCGGGCTGGACGTGCGGGCGGATGTCGCGGTCGTGGAAGCGCAGGTGGTCGTTCAGCTCGCGGCGCAGCACGGCGGCGCGGGCGTCGGGCTGGGCGCAGGCGATGGCGACGGACTGGCGGACCAGCCGGGCCTCCTCGACCGCGCCGCGCGTCGGGGTCCACGGTGCCGCCGGCCCCGGCACCGGTTCCGCCGCGGGCGCGGTCCAGGCGGGCGCGGTTCAGGCGGGCGCGCAGAGCGGGCAGCGGCGCGCGGGCGTGCAGCGGCAGTATCTTCTCCGCCTCGTCCAGCTCCTCCTCGGCCTGGTCGAGCATGCCCTCGGCGAGGCGGCGGCCGTCCTCGCCGTCGAAGGATTGCAGGCCGGTCTGCCCAGTCGTAGAAGTTGGCGGTGTCGAAGGTCTGGCCGAGGGCGGGGATCTCGACCTCGGCCTCCAGGGTCTGGCCCTCGCCCATCAGCCAGTTCACCACCAGCTCGCCGCCGCGGCGCACGGCCATGTCGTCGCTCAGGTCGGTGCCGCGGATGCGGAGCTCGCCGATGTGCAGGTGGTAGATCCACAGCGCGGCGGCGCGCTGCAGGCCGCGCTCCTCCGCGCGGAGCCGGGCCGCCAGGGGCTCGCGGCCGGATCGTTCGGCACGGGCCAGCAGGCCGGCGTGCAGGGCGAGGGCGGCGGGAGCGCCCTGCGGACGGTATGGGCCGCCGATGCGCTCGGCCAGGGCGCGGACGATCGTCCAGGGCGCCTCGAACTCGACGGCGCCGGCGCAGGCGGCGTCGAAGGCGCGCCACAGCTCGCCGGCGGCGCCGGGCGCGGCGGGGCCGAAGGCGACGGGAGCGAGGCCGAAGGGCTTGCGTTACAGGCCGAGGCGCCGCTCGGTCAGCGCCGCCTCCAGCCCGGCCGGCGCGGCGCCGAGCCGGTCGGCGAGCGCGCGCAGCGGGGCCAGCAGGGCGTCAAGGGTGCCGTCCTCGACGAGCTGGGCGCAGGCGCGGGCGTCGTTGCGGAGCCGGACCGCCTCGCCGGGCATGTCGGCGAAGGCGGCGGCGAGGGCCCGGGCCAGGGGGAAGGGCGAGGTCGAGGCGGCCCTCCTCCGCGACGGTGATCCCCGCCTGGCGCCAGGGGCCGAGCACCCGCAGCGACGCGGGGTGGTCGAGGCCGGCGCGGGCGTCCGACAGCCGCTGCGGCGCCGTCAGCGCGGCCCAGGCCTCCAGGTCGCGGCAGAGGCCGGCGACCGAGGCCTCGTCGCGCGCGGAGGGCAGGGCCAGGCGGACGGCGGCGGCCCGCGCCTCCGCCGTCGTCAGGGCGGCGGCGGAGTGGCGCGCCCAGCCCGCCGCCGCCTTGCGCAGGAACGCCGAGGCGGCGCCGGCCGGCGCCTCGCGGACCAGCGCGGCGAGGCGGCCCGGCGGGTCGGCGCCGGCGAGGCAGGGGTCCAGCAGCGCCGCGGCGTGGCGCTCGGCCAGGGCCTTCTGCTCCGCGGCCAGCGCCGCCGGCTGCACCGGCGGGACGCCGGCGACCGCGCGGTCCGCGTCGAGGGCGGCGATCAGCGCCGCGGCGGGCGGCGATCCCTGCAGCGCGACAAGCTCCGCCTGGTCGCCGGGCGTGGCCTGGGCGGCGGCGCAGAGGTGCGCCAGCGCGCTGGCCCTCGCGGCCGGGGGAGCGCGGCCAGCTCCGGGCGTTCGCCGCGACGCAGGGCGGCCAGGGTTGCGTCGGCCTGCGGCGCCGCGCCGGGGAGGAAGCCAAGCTCTGCGCCGAGCCTGGTCCGCGGCACGGACAGCGTGCGCAGCGCCGTGCCGGCATCGCGGGTGCCGTCGGCCTGCGCCAGGGCGGTCAGGTCCGGCAGCGGGGTGAGCGGCGTCGCGCCAAGCATGGCGAACGGACCGAGGAGCAGTGAGAATCGCGGCGCGGACTGGGCGACGCCCTCGCCAGGGGCCTTCGGATCGACCCCAACGGTCATCGAGGCATCGTCTCCCTGCTGCCCTGCCGGATCAGGCCGGTCCTCATTACGCCACGGGACGGGACCCTGACCACCTTTGGCGATCAGGGCGCTACCGGTCGTTACGGCTGTAACCGACGGACGGGGTGATTTCGTGCGTGTAAGGAGACGGAGCGGGTACATCATGCGGCGGCCTGGAGGGTGTCGGACACCGTCTCGGTCTGGCGGAGCGCGGCGACGATTTCCAAACCGGCCTACGGCTGTCAGGAAGCAAGCAAGGCTGGGCTCTCCCTCCGCTGCCATTACCTACGATCCAAGCGGATCGTCGGAACCTTTGGCAGCTACGCCCAGACCTGCCAGGGGGGGCCTGACCGGCTTTACTTAGTACTGGATTCCAAAGGCGAGCCTTTGGCGGAGTTTGAGGCAGAGCCTCAACCTTGCCTGCTTTACCGGCTACTTCGGGCGGCGGTTGATACAGGGCCAGGCCAACCTCACTCACGTGCCGACACTGGCGGCGTTCAGGAGGTCGCGTCCGCGCCTGCCCGGGCCTCTCGCCACGAAGCACGCCAGCCACTCCCGCATCTGCGGTGCCGGGCGCGGAGGGCTTATCCTGAATCCCTGGATCTCCGAGCAGCCCTCGTCGCGGAGCAGGTCAATCTGCTCGTCCGACTCCACGCCCTCGGCGGTCACCGAGGCGCCCAGGTCCATAGACAGCCCGATGACGGCGCGCACGATGGCCGCGGCCTCGGGGTCGATGCCAAGATCGTGCACGAAGGAGCGGTCGATCTTGAGCCGGTCGAACGCCAGCGTGCGCAGCAGGCTGAGCGACGAGTAGCCGGTGCCGAAGTCGTCGAGGGCGATCGTGATGCCAAGCCGCCTCAGCTCCCGGATCACCGATGCGGCGGCGGCCACGTCGTCGATCGTCGCGGTCTCCGTCACCTCGAGTTCCAGCCGGTGGAACGCCAGCCCGGCGTCCTCCAAGGCTGCGGTGGTCCGGCCGACGAGATCAGGCAGGCGCAACTGCACCGGCGAGAGATTGACCGACAGCCTCAGCCCGTCCGGCCAGCCCGCCGCCTCGCGGCACGCGGCGCGGAGCACCCAGTCCCCGATCCCGGGCATCAGCCCGATCTTCTCGGCGAAAGGGACGAAGTCGATGGGCGCGACGAAGCCGCGCGACGGCGACTGCCATCGCAGCAGCGCCTCGCAGGAGGTGATCACGCCCCGGTTCACGTCGAGCACAGGCTGGTAGTGCAGGGTGAACTCGTCGCCGGCCAGAGCCGCCACCAGGTCGCGCTCGAGCTCGCCTGCCGACCGGTCCGCGGGCCGCAGCTCTGGCGCACGCGGGCAACGGGGCGCACGCGGGCGGCGGAGGTCCTGGTCGCGATCGTGGTCGTGACAGGGCATCGGGTCCACGCTGCCGGGCGGCAGGGCCGGCTCGTGCCCGGCCTCGGGCGCGCCACCCGTGTCGTCCTGTCGTCGCGAGACGGTTCCCGATCGCTCCTCCTCGATGCGGTTCCGGCCGTTCTCCTTGGCGTCGTAGAGGGCCGTGTCGGCGCGCGCGAGAAGCGACAGCGCGGTGTCGCCCGCGCGAAGGAACGCCAGGCCGCCGCTTGACGTGACCGTGCGCTCCGCGTCGCAGAAGAAGTAGGAAGGCTTCGTGATGGCCGCCTGGATGGCAGACACACGCCCCGGGACGGTGCCGGGGCCGCCGGGCAGGAGCACGAGGAACTCCTCGCCGCCGTAGCGCCCGACCGCCTCGGGATGGGCGACGGCGGCGGCGAGCCTGGCGCCGAATTCAGCGAGAACCGCGTCGCCCGCGAGATGGCCGAACCCGTCGTTGATCTTCTTGAAATGATCGATGTCGTACAGCAGGACGGCGAGCGGTGCGTCCGAGCGCTGTGCGGCCGCCACCCTCTCGTCGAGCACCTCCATGATCGCACGTCGGTTGGCAAGGCCGGTGAGGACGTCCGACATGGCCAGGCGCTCCAGCTCCCGCGCCTGCCGTTCCAGCTCCCTCGACTGGTGCTGCATGTCGCTCGCCTGATGCTCGAGCCTGCTTCTGGCATGCTCGATCTCGGCGGTTCGTGCGGTGACCATCTGCTCGAGGCGCCGCTGGGCGTGCATCAGGAGCCGAACCCGCGTCTGCCACGCGGCGACGAGCAGGGCGGTGCCGGCGAACCCGCACAGCCCGTAGAACCATCCGCGGCGCCACCATGGGGCCCTGATCAGGATCTTGAACTTGACCGGGTCGGAGACGGTGCCGTGCAGGGTGTCGACCGCGACCAGCTCGAAATGCAGCGTGCCCGCAGGCAGACCGGCGTAGCGGGCTTCGTGGCCGGTGGTGGTGGTCCAGCCCGCGTCGAGCTCGCGCAGCCGGTAGCGGAAGGCAAGGTTGCGGCCATGGGTGTAGTCGAGATCGACATACTGGATCAGGAGCGGCTTGTGGCTCCAGTCGACCTCGATCGAGGGCGACACCGGCAGGGCTTGCTCGCCAAGCGACACGCCGGTGATCAGCGGGTGCAGCGCCCCCGGCGGCACCTGCCTGGTCGGATCCAGAAGATGCGACAGTCCGTGGCTGGTCCCGAACCACATGGAGCCGTCCACGTCCTCGTAGACCGCGGCCTGGTTGATGTCGTTGGTAATCGGGCCGTCGCTGCTGTCGAAGCGCCGCCAGTCCTGCCCATCGAATCGATCGATGCCATGGTCGGTGCCGACCCAGATCCAGCCGCGATGGTCGCGCAGCGCGAACAGCACGTTGTTCGAGCCGATCTGTGGCCAGACGATGGAGGGCAGCCTTTCGAGGCGGGTGCCGGTCACGCGAAAGCGCAGCACGCCCTCGGTCTCCGTGCCGATCCAGAGCTCGCCCTTGCGGGGGGAGGCGAGCGCGACGGGATTGCTGTCCAGGGCGGCGCGCGACATCACCAGGTCGAAGCGCCCGGCGTCGTCGCGGCGGAAGACGCCGTCCGGGGAGAGCGCCCACACCACGCCGTCCGGATCGCTGGTCACCAGGCTCGTCTCGTGTTCCAGGACCTGTTCGGCGTGGACGTCCGCCGCGGGCGCGTCGGCATCGGCCACGAGGAACGTGCCGTCGGAGGTGCCGAGCCAGAGCCGGTTCTCACGGTCCAGGTCCGCAGTCACCACCTTGCCGAGCGAGGCGAACCGCTCGATCGTTCCCCGCACGGGATCGTAACGGGTGAGCGGCGACCCGACCGGCGCGACCCACAGTCGCCCGCCCCGGGTGCGTTTGGCGACGTAGTTGGTCTCGGCCGGCAGCGCGGCCTCGGAGCCGCCGATCGCGACGGTTCCGGCGTCCGTCGCGACATAGAGCTGCCGGTTCGGCAGCCGCGTGATGGACCAGACGATCTTGCTGGGCAGGCCGTCATCCGCGCTCAGGTGCTCCCACTCGCCCAGGCCGATGCTGCGGAAGGCGCCACCCCCGAAGCCGCCGACCCAGAGCGAACCTTCCCTGTCGAACATGAGCGCCTCGATGCGGTCATAGGGGAGGCCGTTCGGATGAGCCGCCCAGGCGTGCCAGGTCGCGCCGTCCCAATCGACGAGGCCCCCGACGCTCTGCGTCAGTACGCCGCCATGCCGATCGTCCAGCAGGTCCAGGCGTTCCGGGTACGCGACGTAGGAGGTATGGTCGCCCGGGACCGCTGCGCCGGGGGTGCTGCGACCCGGCAGGGTGGCCACGGAGAACATCGCCTCCCCCGGCTTGCGCCAGGCGATCCGGTCGAGGCTCCTGGCCCACAGCGTGCCGTCCGAGGTCCGCAGCGCCACCTGCCAGGCATCCGGTGGCAGGCCGTGGGCCTCGCCGAGGACCGCGACCTCCCCGCCTTGCGTGCGGCAGATCGCGACGCCACACCCGATCAGCAACACGCCGTCCCCGTCCGACACGACGAAGCGCGCCATCGCCAGGCCGGGAGCAGCCGCCACCGTCGCGGGGGCGAACAGGGGCGAGAACCTTCCGATCTCGCCCTCGGCGATCGGCGCACGCAGGAGCGTACCACCCGCGTCGAGGACGACGCCCGCCGGGTCCACGGCCAGCAGATGGGGGGACTTCATCTGCAAGGGGCGCGGCCCGACGTCGACCCTGCTGAACGTCGAGCCGTGGCCAACGTAGAGGCCATCGGTGGCGACGACCCAGACCCGCCCGGCATCGTCGGTCAGGACCCGACGGATCCAGACCGCCGACGGCAGCCCTTCGCCGTAGGGGGCGATGGTCGCGCCGTCGTAGCGGTAGAGTCCTGCCTCCGTGCCGAACAGGATGTAGCCGTCGCGGTCCTGGGCCACGGTCCCGACGCTGAGGTTGCCAAGCCCCTGCTCGTCCGTGAAGTTCTGGAACCGGGTGAACTGGGCGTGGGCGGCCCGCGACCACGGACAGACAAGAAGCAGGCCAAGCAGCACCGCGAGCAGGAGCTGCCGTCCTGCACCGGCGTCGAGGCGCAGTGAGCGGCGTCTGCCTTGCACGGACCTTGCTGCCACTGCTTCCATTCGGCGACACCCTATGCGGCAATCCGGTTACCGATTGATTGAGGACATCCGATTGTGCAGGAGCCGGATCGACCAGCTCCGCCGAGTGGTCGGGGTGGGACTCTGGTTCAGCATGGTGCCGGGAGCCGGAGCCGATCCAGCCGGGCTGGGTGGACCTGTGGGCACTGGCGTCCTCGACAGGACAATCTCGGGTGCTGGTGGCCGGTAGCCCGCCGAGGTGTGCGGACGCACCGTGTTGGTGTGTCTGCGCCCTTGCTCGATCAGGACCTTGGCCTCGACCAGCATGCCGGGCGCCTCGCAGGCCAGCAGCGAGTCCTGTCGAGGCAGGCTATTGCAAGGCGGCGGAACCCGGAAGGCCTTCATTCCTCTTGACCGGTGAGGCCGATCCAGGGCACTCGCGCTTCCTCCGGTCATTGCACGGCGAATGCCGGGACACGAAGCGGCGCAGGGCAGACGAATCCGGCCGAGTTCTTCATAACTTCGGATAAGGCAAGAACGCTCGATTGTGGTAGAGGGCGGAAGTTCCCGCAGATAGGACGAAGCGAACGGGAATGACTTGCCAGGACTCTCCCGCGTGGATGGCGAGGTCCACACAGTCTTTCCGGCCACGGACAGCAGCATTGCCGTCGCCGCGCCCGTGTCGGCACGCCCGGCCAGGTTCCGCGCAAGCCGCGGCCGGGAAGGCGCGGGCCGGCTCCCCGGCGGGCGCGCCGGACGCGGAGGTCGGGCGGCACGGCGGTGGCGCCGCCGCAAGACGCTCCCGGGCGCCGGAGATCGCCCGGGAGCGGGACACACCATGCGGGCCGGCGTGGCGAGCGCCCGCCACGCCGGCCCGGCTGACACGATCCCGCCCGGCCGACGCTTCCCCCTGGCGGGTCTGGGCGTAGCTGCCAAAGGGTCCGACGATCCGCCTGGGTCGTTGGAATGGCGGCGGAGGGAGAAGCCCAGCCTTGCTTCCTGGCAGGTCGATGGCGGAGGCTGTCGATGCAACGACGCCGCCCCCAGGGCCGCGGCAGGAGATCCCGATGAAGGTGAAGACGGTTGCCGACCTCGTGGTCGACACGCTGCGGCGTGCGGGCGTCGAGCGGGTGTACGGCCTGCCCGGGGACAGCCTGAACGGGCTGACGAACGTGCTGCGGACCTCGCCCGGCGTCGAGTGGGTGCACGTCCGCCACGAGGAGACGGCCGCCTTCGCCGCGGCGGCGGAGGCGCACATGACGGGCAGGCTCGCTGTGTGCGCCGGCTCGTGCGGGCCGGGCAACACGCACCTGATCAACGGGCTGTTCGACGCGCACCGCTCCCGCGTGCCGGTGCTGGCGATCGCGGCGCAGATCCCCAGCGGCGAGATCGGCACCAGCTATTTCCAGGAGACGCACCCGGAGCGGCTGTTCCAGGAGTGCAGCCACTACTGCGAGCTGGTGTCCAGCCCGAGCCAGCTTCCCCGCACGCTGGAGATCGCGATCCGCGCGGCGGTGGGGCAGCGCGGCGTCGCCGTGGTGGTGATCCCGGGCGACCTGCTCCTGAGGGCGGCGGAGAACCTGGATGTCATGGCGCCGGCCGCAGCCCTGCTGCCGCCGCCGCCCGTGGTGCGCCCGGCCGACGCGGAGCTGGAGGCGCTGGCGCGGCTGCTGGACGGGTCGGGCAAGATCACGCTGCTGTGCGGCCGCGGCTGCACCCACGCGCACCCGCAGCTCATGCAACTGGCCGAGGCGCTGAAGTCGCCCATCGTGCACGCGCTCGGCGGCAAGGAGGGCGTCGAGTGGGACAACCCCTACGACGTGGGGATGACCGGGCTGATCGGCTTCTCGTCCGGCTACCAGGCGATGATGGACTGCGACGCGCTGCTGATGCTGGGCACCGACTTCCCCTACCGCCAGTTCTACCCGACCGGCGCGCGCGTGGCGCAGGTGGATCTGCGACCGGAGAACCTGGGCCGGCGCACCAGGATCGAGCTGGGCCTGGTGGGCGACGTCGGCCCCACCATCGAGGCGCTGCTGCCGCGGCTGGCGGCGCGCACGGAGCGCGGCCACCTCGACGCCTGCCTGGCGCAGTACAAGGTGGCGCGCGCGGGGCTGGACGAGCTGGCCACCGGCGAGCCGGGCCGCAAGCCGATCCACCCGCAGCACCTGACCCGGATCGTGGACGAGGCGGCCGCGGACGACGCCGTGTTCACCGCCGACGTCGGCACGCCGACGATCTGGGCGGCGCGCTACCTGACGATGAACGGGCGGCGCCGCCTGGTCGGCTCCTGGACACACGGCTCGATGGCCAACGCCCTGCCGCACGCGATCGGCATCCAGGCGAGCTTCCCGGACCGCCAGGTGGTGGCGCTGTGCGGCGACGGCGGCCTGGCGATGCTGATGGGCGAGATCCTGTCGCTGGTGCAGTTGCGGCTGCCGGTCAAGCTGGTGGTGTACAACAACTCGACGCTGGGCTTCGTGCAGATGGAGATGCAGGCGGCCGGGCAGCTCGACTGGGGCGTCGACCTGCAGAACCCCGACTTCGCCGCCATGGCGCGCGCGATCGGCCTGCACGGCGTGCGCGTCGAGGACCCGGCGGACCTGGAGGCGGCGGTGCGCGAGGTGCTGGACCACCCCGGCCCGGCGCTGCTGGACGCGGTGACCGCCACGCAGGAGCTGTCGATGCCGCCGCACCTGGCGGCCAAGGAGGCGGCGGGGTTCAGCCTCTACACGCTGCGCGCCCTGCTCGACGGGCGCGGCACCGAGCTGATGGACCTGGCGAAGACCAACCTGCTGCGCTGAGCGACGGCCGGAGACCTGGCCTTTAGAAAGCAAGGTTGAGGCTCTGCCTCAAACTCCGCCAAAGGCTCGCCTTTGGAAACATTTACTTAAGTAAGGCCGGTCCAGGGGCGGCTCGCCCCTGGCGGGTCTGGGCAGAGCCCGGCCTTGCTTGCCTTGCAGGTCGACGCCAGGGGCTGAGGTGTTGTGGTTGTCCCTGCCGTGCGTCAGGCGATACGGTGGTGGGAGGGTTGGCACCATGCCTCACGGAGCAACAACGGAATGACCCAGAGCAGGCTGGGCCGTGGCCTCGGCCCGTCCGGCGGTGCCGCGTGAGCTCGCCCGTCGCGGTCGTCGGCACCGGCCTGGTCGGCGGCGGCTGGGCCATCGTGTTCGCCCGCGCCGGCCACGAGGTCCGCCTGCACGACCAGGCCGCCGGCGTCGCCGGCCAGGCCCGCGCGGAGATCGCCGCCCGGCTCGACGACCTGCGCGACGCCGGCCTGCTCGACGAGCCGCCGGCCGCCGTGCTCGCGCGCATCCGCGTCGCCGACACCCTGGCCGAGGCCACCGCGGGGGCCGCCTACGTCCAGGAGAGCGTGTTCGAGCGGGTCGAGGCCAAGCGCGTGCTGATGAGCGCGCTCGACGCGGTGCTCGGGCCGGACACGCTGGTCGGCAGCTCGTCGTCCGGCATCGCCGCCTCGCGCTTCACAGAGCACGTCGCCTGCCGCGCCCGCTGCCTGGTCGCCCACCCGGTCAACCCGCCCTACCTCGCGCCGATCGTCGAGCTGGTGCCCGCGCCGTGGACCGCGCCGGAGGCGCTGGCGGCGGTGCGCGCGCTGATGGCCGCGGTGGGCCAGGTCCCGGTCACGCTGGCGCGCGAGGCGGAGGGCTTCGTGCTGAACCGGCTGCAGGGCGTGCTGCTGATGGAGGCCTGGCGGCTCGCGGAGAGCGGCCTGGCCAGCGTCGCCGACATCGACCGCACGGTGTCGGACGGCCTCGGCCTGCGCTGGGCGTTCATGGGGCCGTTCGAGACCATCGACCTCAACGCGCCCGGCGGCGTCGCCGACTACGCCCACCGGCTCGGCGGGCTGTACCGCGACATCGCCGCCAGCACGGCGGAGCACCGCGCCTGGGACGACGCCGTGATCGCCACGGTGGAGGCGCAGCGCCGCGAGGCGCTGCCCGCCGACGGGCTCGCCGCGCGCCGCGCCTGGCGCGACCGCCGCCTCATGGCGCTCGCCCGACACAAGCACGAGATGGACCGGATCGACGCGCAGCGCCCGCCCGACGCACCGCCTTGACAGGACGTTAAGCAGTTAGGGAGCAAGACTGGGCTCTGCCCAGACCCGCCAGGGGGGAAGCCCCCCTGGACCGGCTCGACTTAAGGAGTGGATTCCAAAGGCGAGCCTTTGGCGGAGTTTGAGGCAGAGCCTCAATCTTGCCTGCTTCACTGGTTACTTCGAACGGCTGTCCCCTGGACAGACGCCCGCCACTACGCCGATCCTGCCCCCGACCCACAGGAGCCTCGCCCATGCGCCGCCCTCTTCTCCTCGCCGCCCTGCTGGCCTGCGCCGCGCCGGCGGCCCGCGCCCAGGCCCCCGACCAGTCCGTCGCCGGCTCCGCCCAGGACCGCAGCGGCGCCGCCGCCGCCGCCGCCCCGATCGCGGGCTCGGACGCGATGTCGGGCAAGGGCCGCAGCGGCCCGGACGGCTGGAGCTGGGCGCCGGTGTCGCGCACCCAGGGCGCCTCGGCCGACGCCCCCGGCGAGAAGGCGTCCGACGCCCACCGCGCCTCGCAGCAGCACGCCGTCGCCGGCACCATCGACCAATCGCCCGGCGCCGACCCGGGCGCCCCGCTCGCCACCCGCCAGCCCGGCCCGGCCGGCCAGGTGCCCAGCCTTCCCGCAGCTGCGAGAAAGTGATTGCGCGGGGGCGGCGCAGGATGCATCTGAACGCGGGATTGATCGCGTTTCCGCAGAACGGAGGCTGAACAGATGACGTTCGACGTGACACGCCGCACGCTGCTCAAGGGCGTCGGCGCGGGGCTCGCCGTGTCCACGCTGGGCTCGCTCGGCTTCGGCGCGCTGGAACCGGCCGCCGCCGCAGCGGTGCGCGCCTACAAGCTCCAGCAGACCCGCGAGACCCGCAACATCTGCCCGTACTGCTCGGTGGCGTGCGGCATCATCATGTACAGCCTGGGCGACGACGCGAAGAACGCGCTGCCCTCGGTGCTGCACGTCGAGGGCGACCCCGACCACCCGGTCAACCGCGGCACGCTGTGCCCCAAGGGCTCGGCGCTGCTCGACTTCGTGCACTCCGAGACCCGCACCAAGTACCCGATGTATCGCGCCCCCGGCACGTCCGAGTTCAAGCGCGTGTCCTGGGACTGGACGCTCGACCGCATCGCGCGCCTGCTCAAGGACGACCGCGACAAGAACTTCGTCGCCAAGAACGGCGACCTGACGGTCAACCGCTGGATCACCACCGGCTTCCTCGGCGCGTCGGCGACGACGAACGAGACCGCCTACATGACCTACAAGGTGGTGCGCAGCATGGGTGCCCTCGCCTTCGATAACCAGGCGAGAGTTTGACACGGCCCTTCGGTAGCCAGTCTGGCTCCATCCTTCGGCCGCGGCGCGATGACCAACACGTGGATGGACATCAAGCACGCTGACGTCGTCATCGTCATGGGCGGCAATGCCGCCGAGGCCCACCCCTGCGGCTTCAAGTGGGTGGTCGAGGCCAAGGCGCACAACAACGCGCGCCTGATCGTCGTCGACCCGCGCTTCACCCGCACGGCATCGGTCGCGGATCTGTACTGCCCGATCCGCCCCGGCACGGACATCGCCTTCCTCAACGGCGTCACGAAGTACCTGCTGGACAACGACCTGATCCAGCACGAGTACGTCAAGACGTTCACCAACGCCGGCTTCGTGGTCAACGAGGGCTTCGGCTACGCCGACGGCCTGTTCACCGGCTACGACGAGGAGAAGCGCGACTACGACAAGTCGACCTGGACCTACGACATCGGTGCGGACGGCTTCGCGGTCGTCGACCCGACGCTGGAGCACCCGCGCTCGGTGTTCCAGCTCCTCAAGAAGCACATCGCCGAATACACGCCGGAGATGGTGGAGCGGATCTGCGGCTCGCCGCGGGACAAGTTCCTCGAGGTCTGTAAGCTGATCGCGTCCACCTCGACGCCTGATCGCACCATGAGCTCGCTCTACGCGTTGGGCTGGACGCACCACAGCAAGGGCAGCCAGAACATCCGCGGCATGTGCATCGTCCAGACGCTGCTCGGCAACATCGGCCAGGCCGGCGGCGGCATGAACGCGCTGCGCGGCCACTCCAACATCCAGGGCCTGACCGACCTCGGCCTGATGAGCAACCTGTTGCCCGGATACCTGAACCTGCCGACCGAGAAGGAGCCCGACTACGCCTCCTACATCGGCAAGCGCCAGTTCAAGCCGCTGCGCCCGGGCCAGACCTCGTACTGGCAGAACTACTCCAAGTTCTTCGTCTCCTTCCAGAAGGCGATGTACGGCAAAGCTGCCACCAAGGAGAACGACTGGGCGTACGACTACCTGCCCAAGCTCGACGTGCCGAACTACGACGTGCTGCGCGCCTTCGAGCTGGCACACCAGGGCAAGATGACCGGCTACGTCATCCAGGGTTTCAACCCGCTGATGACCTTCCCGAACCGCGCCAAGATGACCGAGGCGCTGAGCAGGCTGAAGTTCGTCGTGGTGATGGACCCGCTGCAGACCGAGACTGCCCGCTTCTGGGAGAACCACGGCGACTACAACCCTGTCGACCCCGCCTCAATCCAGACCGAGGTGTTCGAGCTGCCGACCACCTGCTTCGCCGAGGACGAGGGTTCGCTGTCCAACTCCTCGCGCTGGCTGCAGTGGCACTGGCCGGCGCAGCCCGCGCCCGCGGAGTGCCGCTCGGACATCGACATCATGGCCGGCATCCACGCCCGGCTGAAGGCGCTCTACCTCAAGGAGGGCGGGGCGTTCCCCGACCCGATCCTCAACGTCAACTGGGAGTACGCGGTCGCCGACGCGCCGCGTCCGGACGAGCTGGCGCGCGAGATCAACGGCTACACGCTGGAGAAGATCACCGACCCCTCTGGCGCGGTGCTGGCCGCCGGCCGCCAGGTCGACGGCTTCTCCCAGCTCCGCGACGACGGCACCACTGCCTGCGGCTGCTGGGTGTACTCGGGCTGCTACACCGAGAAGGGCAACCAGATGGCCCGGCGCGACAACACCGACCCCGGCGGGCGCGGCATCGCGGCCTCCTGGGCGTGGTCGTGGCCGGCCAACCGCCGCATTCTCTACAACCGTGCCTCCGCCGACCCGCAGGGCAAGCCCTGGTCTGAGGCGAAGAAGATCATCGAGTGGAACGGCACGCAGTGGGTGGGCTTCGACGTCCCCGACTACGGCGTCGCCGTCACCCCGGAGAAGGGCGTCGGGCCGTTCATCATGAACGAGGAGGGCGTCGCCCGGCTGTGGACGCGCGACCTGATGCGCGACGGGCCGTTCCCCGCGCACTACGAGCCGTTCGAGTCGCCGCAGGTCAACCTCATGGCGCCCAAGATCCGCGGCAACCCGGCCAGCCGCATCTTCAAGTCCGACCTGGCGCAGCTCGGAACCTCGAAGGACTTCCCCTTCGTGGCCACCAGCTACCGCCTGACCGAGCATTTCCACTTCTGGACCAAGCACTCCCGCATCAACGCGATCCTGCAGCCGGAATTCTTCGTCGAGATTTCCGAGCAGCTCGCCGCCCAGCAGAACATCGTCAAAGGCGGCTGGGTCCGGGTCTGGAGCCCGCGCGGCGAGCTGAAGGCCAAGGCCCTGGTCACCAAGCGCATCAAGCCGCTGATGTGCGACGGTACCCCGGTCCACCTGGTCGGCATCCCGCACCATTTCGGCTTCACCGGCACCGCGCGCAAAGGCTGGGGGCCGAACTCGCTCACCCCCGTCGTCGGCGACGCCAACACGGAGACACCGGAGTTCAAGGCGTGGCTGGTCAACATCGAGCCCACCACGGCGCCGGTGGACAAGGTGGCGGTGTGAGGAAGCAAGCGAGCAAGGCCAGGGGCTCTGCCCCTGGACCCCGCCAAAGGCTCGCCTTTGGAAACCCCTACTGGGGCCTGGGGCTCCCTTTGACTTGCCTAATTTGTGCCGGTCCAGGGGCGCTGCCCCTGGCGGGTCCAGGGCAGAGCCCTGGCCTTTCTTCCTCCAGGCGGAGCTGAGCCATGCCCGACTACAGCTCCCTCGACATCCGCCAGCGCTCCGCCTCCAACGACCAGCCCCCCGACATCCGCACCAAGGCGGAGGTCGCCAAGCTCATCGACGTCTCCAAGTGCATCGGCTGCAAGGCCTGCCAGGCCGCCTGCGACGAGTGGAACGACCTGCGCGAAGAGGTCGGCACCAACGTCGGGGTGTACGAGAACCCGCACGACCTGACGCCCAAGACCTGGACCCTGATGCGGTTCACCGAGCACGACGACGCCGACGGCAACTTCGAGTGGCTGATCCGCAAGGACGGCTGCATGCACTGCTCCGACCCCGGCTGCCTCAAGGCCTGCCCCTCGCCGGGTGCCATCGTGCAGTACCAGAACGGCATCGTGGACTTCGTCGAGGAGAACTGCATCGGCTGCGGCTACTGCATCAAGGGCTGCCCGTTCAATATCCCCCGCGTCTCCCAGGAGGACCGCAAGGCCTACAAGTGCACGCTGTGCTCTGACCGCGTCGCTGTCGGCCAGGCGCCGGCGTGCGCAAAGGCGTGCCCGACCGGCTCGATCATGTTCGGCACCAAGGAGGCGATGATCGAGCACGCCGACGAGCGGATCATCGACCTGAAGTCGCGCGGCTTCGAGAACGCCGGGCTCTACAACCCGGCCGGGGTCGGCGGCACGCACGTCATGTACGTGCTGCACCACAACGACAAGCCGAGCCTGTACGCCGGCCTGCCCGACAAGCCGCGCATCAGCCCCCTGGTCGCGTTCTGGAAGGGCGGCTTCAAGGTGTTCGGCCTGGCCACTCTGGCGTTCGCGACCATCGGCGGCTTCCTGCACTACATCACCGTCGGCCCCAACGAGGTCGAGACCGAGGACGAGGCGGAGGCCGACGAGATGATCGACCACGACCAGGCCCTGACACCGCCCGCGGTCGCCGCCGACATCCCGGGCGGCACGCCGCCACGGGCCGGTTGATGCGAAGGCAAGCAAGGCCGGGCTCTGCCCGGACCCGCCAGGGGGGAGCCCCCCCTGGACCGGCGCACATAAGGCAAGCGGGGACGTGCCGCCTGCCTGAGTCAACGTTTCCAAAGGCGAGCCTTTGGCGGGTCCAGGGCAGAGCCCTGGCCTTTCTTTTTTCCTTAGGGGACACCCAGCCTTGAAGGCCGACGGCACAGAGATCCGCTACGTCCCGCGCTACACCGGCGTGCAGCGCGTCAACCACTGGCTGACCGCGATCCTGTTCACCCTGCTCACGCTCAGCGGCCTGGCGATGTTCTCGCCGCTGCTGTTCTCGCTCTCCGGCCTGTTCGGCGGCGGGCAGGCGACGCGCAACATCCACCCCTGGTTCGGCGTGGCGCTGATCCTGAGCTTCGCGGTGCTGTTCCTGCGCTTCGCCCGCCTGAACCTGCCGAACCGCGACGACGTGGCCTGGTCGCGCCACATCGGCGACGTGGTCACCAACCACCACGAGCGCCTGCCCGAGCTCGGCAAGTACAACGCCGGGCAGAAGGGCGTGTTCTGGTCGCAGACCGCGCTGATCGCCGTGATGTTCGTCTCCGGCATCGTGATCTGGGACCAGTACTTCTTCGGCTGGACCACGATCGAGACCAAGCGCTGGGCGGTGCTGCTGCACTCGATGGCGGCGATTTTCGCCATCGCGATCATCCTGGTGCACATCTACGCCGGCATTTGGATACGCGGCACCGGGCGGGCGATGACGCGCGGCAACGTCACCGGCGGCTGGGCCTTCCGCCACCACCGCAAGTGGCTGCGCCAGGTCCGCGGCATCCGCACCGCCGCCGAGATGACCGACGGCGGCCTCGCCGGCCGCGCCACGACCGCGCCGGCCGCCCCTCTGCCCCGGCCCGCCGCCCGGAGCCACTGAGCGTGGCGCGCTGGCCCCGCGCCGGCTCGCTGTTGCGCGGGCTGTGGGACACTTCCTCCGCCACCCCGCCCGGCGCCGCCCGGGACGACGCACCCGTCGACCCGGAGCTGGCCGACACCGACGCCGCCGAGGCGCGTGCCCGCCGCGACGCCTTGCGCCCCGACCCAGCGAAGATCGGCGGCGTGGGCGACGCGCCGTTCGCCGCCCTGCCCGATGCCGTCACCCTGTTCGCCGCCCGCGCCGAGCGCTTCGACGCCCTCGCTGCCGGCCACCCGCTCGGCGACTACCTGCGCTTCCTCGCGGCCCTGACCCGCGTGCAGGATTCGGTGCGCGCCGCCCTGCCGCCGCTGCCGCCGCCCGACGAGGCCGCGCTCGCCCTGCGCCTGCAACACGCCATGCCGCCGCTCTCGCCGCAGGACCTCGACGGCGACACGGCCTTCGCCGCCACGCTCGACGCCCTGCTGCGTGGCATAGCCGCGCTCGACGCCGCGCTGGTGCCGGACGCCGCCCGCGACGCCGCCGCCCGTCTTGCCGGCCGGCCAGCGGCCGAGCGCACCGCGCTCGCGGCCGCGGTCTCCGCCGGCGCCACCCCCGTCGACCACCTCGCCGAGGCCGTATTCGCCGCCGCGGCCCTGCAGGTCCACCTCGCCCGCCGCGCCGCCACGCTCGACGTCGGCGCGCTGCACGCGGTGGCGGACGGCGTGTGCCCGGCCTGCGGCAGCGCGCCGGTCGCCAGCCTCGTCGTCGGCTGGACCCGCGCGTCCAAGGCCCGCTACTGCGCCTGCCCGCTCTGCGCCACGCAGTGGAACCACGTCCGGGTCAAATGCACCGCCTGCGGCGCCACTGACTCCGTGCTCTACCACAACGTCCCCGAGGTCTCGCCTGACGTCGCGGTCGAGACCTGCGGCACCTGCCGGTCCTACATCAAGCACATGCAGCAGCACGCGGAGCCGCGCCTCGACCCGGTGGCCGACGACATCGCCTCCTACGCGCTCGACCTGCTGATCCGCGAGGACGGCTTCCGCCGCGGCGGGCTCAACCCGATGTTCGTGTAGGGGTGACGGCGGGCCTGGAAGCAAGCAAAGCCAGGGGCTCTGCCCGTGGACCCCGCCAAAGGCTCGCCTTTGGAAGCCATTACTTAAGCAAGGCCGGTCCAAGGGGGGCTTCCCCCCTGGCGGGTCTGGGCAGCGCCCAGCCTTGCTGACTTCCCTGTTCCGCCGCCCCGACCCGCTCGCCCAGGCCCGCGCCCACGCCGCCGCCGGCGCCTGGCCCGACGCCGTCGCCCTATGGCGCCCGCTCGCCGAGGCCGGCGACGTGCGCGCCCAGGCCAATCTCGGCGCCTGCCTGTCCACCGGCCGCGGCCTCGCCCCCGATCCAGCGCAGGCCCGCCGCTGGCTCGGCCTCGCCGCCGACGCCGGCGACCGCGTGGCCGCGCGCAACCTCGCGACGCTGCTGCTCGACACCGACCGCGCCGAGGCCGCGCGCTGCTACCGCCATGCCGCCGAGGCGGGCGACCCGGCCTCGCAGGACATGCTGAGCCGGATGCTGCTCGACGGCGACGGCCTGCCCGCCGACGCCCCCGCCGCGCGCCACTGGGCGGAGCAGGCCGCCGCCGCCGGTCTTGCCGCCGCCGCCGCCCGCCTCGGCCGGATGCACCACGAGGCGCTCGGCACCCCGCGCGACGCGGCGCAGGCCGTGCGCTGGTGGCGCCAGGCCGCCGAGGCGGGCGACGCCGACGCGAGCGCGATGCTGGGCGCCGCCCTGCTCCTGGGCCAGGGCACCGCACCCGACGGCGTCGAGGCGCTGGCGTGGCTGCTGGCCGCCTCCGCGCGCGGCAGCGCCCTGCCGCTGCGTTTCCTGCCCGCCGCCCAGCGCGCCGCCTCCGCCGAGGACAACGCCGAGGCCGAACGCCGCGCCGCGGAGCGGCAGGGCGTGCCCGTGACGGACGGGGACACGATCGAGGCCTGAAGGCAGCAAGGCCAGGGCTCTGCCCTGGACCCGCCAGGGGGAGCCCCCCTGGACCGGCTTTACTTAAGTAATGGATTCCAAAGGCGAGCCTTTGGCGGAGTTTGAGGCAGAGCTTCGACCTTCCTGTCTTCCTCGCCCTCGAACCACCCCGCATACGGCGTATTGCGCGCCATGTGCCGGTTGTAGTCCGGCGCCCCGTCCGCCCACCACGCCGGCCCGCGCTCGCCCAGCGCCCGCTTCGCCGCGTCCACCCGCGCCCGCGCCGCCTCCCGCGCCGCCGCGTCGCCCGCGCGCAGCGCCGCCCCCTTGGCCCTGCGCGCGTCCATCAGCTCGTGCGTCAGCGCCGCGCGCGCCGCCTCGCCGAGCCCCGGGTCGGTGCACCGCCACAGCCGTCCGCGCACCACGAAGTAGCGCCCGTCCGGCGTCACCGGGTAGCGCATGGCGCGGCCTACAGCAGCACCGGGATGCCGTGCTGCTTGGCCTTGCCGTGCGGCTCGACGTGGATGCTGATGACCGCCTCGCCCAGCTCCGCGCGGATGCCGTGCTCGATGCGGTCGCAGATCTCGTGCGCGTCCTCGACCGCCATGCGCGACGGCACCACCAGGTGGAACTCGATGAACGTCGCCCGCCCCGCGACGCGGGTGCGCACGTCGTGCGCCTCGATCGCGCCGTCGGCGTGGCGCGCGATCAGGCTGCGGATGGCCGCGACCTCCTGCGGGTCGCCGACCTCGTCCATCAGCCCGCCCACCGCCTGGCGCAGCATCCGGTAGCCCGCCCACAGGATGCCCGCCGCCACCAGCACCGCCACCGCCGGGTCGAGCCGCAGCCACCCCGTGACCGGCACCAGCGCGAAGCCGGCCAGCACCGCCGCCGTGGTGCCCACGTCGGCGAGCACGTGCCGCCCGCCCGCCGCCAGCGCCGGCGACCTTGCCCCGCGCCCCTGCCGCAGCAGCACCAGCCCCCAGGCGAGGTTGCCCAGGCCCGCCAGCGCGGTCAGCCCGATCCCCAGCAGCGGCGAGTCCGGCACGCGCGGGTGCTCCCAGCCCTGCCACGCCTCGCGCCCGATCAGCAGCGCCGTGGTGAGCACCAGCGTGCCCTCCACCATGGCGCTGAAATACTCCGCCTTGTGGTGCCCGTACGGGTGGTTGGCGTCCGCCGGCCGCGCGGCGTACCACAGCGCGAACAGCGCGGTGGCCGCGCCCGCCACGTTGATCACCGTCTCCAGCGCGTCGGAGTACAGCGCCACGCTGCCCGTGACCCAGTACGCCGCCGCCTTGAGCGCGAGCACGGCCAGGCTGACGCCCACGCTGCCCCAGGCGATCCGCATCGTGCGACCCATCCACGCCCCGCCTCTCCGCCGCCCCGGAGTGTACGGCAATCCGCCCGCCCACGGAACGCCCGCGATGCGCCTGGCAACGGGCCAGCCGAACGCTCCCGGAGAAGACAAGACCGGGCTCTGTCCGGACCCGCAAAGGACCGGAGGCCCTTTGATCCCATTCTTCAAGTGCAGGGTTCCAAGGGCCTGCCCCTGGCGGAATTTGAGGCGGAGCCTCAACCTTGCTGTCCCGTCCTTCTTCCTGGCCCTGGACGCACACCAACCCACGACCGGTGCCCGGCCCAGGTTCGCCCGGCCCGTCCGGTGCAACCCTGGCCTTCTACCAGCGTCTATTTCGTGGGCAAGTCCGGAGTGCGCCCGATGACCAAGTTCCAAGGCAAGCCGCCCGGCAGCGGCGCGGGCACCATCTCGCACCGCACCGAGCGCCTGCGGCCCACGCTCGCGCTCGACCCGAAGCAGGTCGCGGAGGCTCGCCGCCTGCGCCGCACCGGGCAGGAACCGGGGGAGATCGCGCTCGCCCTCGACGTCGCGGTCGACGAGGTCGAGAAGGCGCTGATGCAGATGCGCTCGCCGCGCCCGGAGACCACGCGCGGCACGCTCAACGTCACGCTGGCCGCGCACCGCATCCTGATGGCGGAGCGGCAGGGCAATGAGCCGGTTTGGCAGACCATGGATCGCGTCGTTGACGAGCTGCTCCGCCTACGCGCCGCCGCCGCAAAGCCGGCCCGGCGGAAGGACACGGCGGAGCAGCCGCTGCTGGCCCTGGAGTAGGAAAGCAAGGCCAAAGCCTTGCCTTCAAGCATGGGCCTCGAACTCCGCCAAAGGCCTGCCTTTGGAATCCAATGCCTGGGGAAAGCCGGTCCATGGGCGGCTCGCCCTGGCGGGTCCGGCGGACCCTGCCAGAGGTTCCGATCGCCCGCCTGGACAGCTGGAATGGCAGGCGGAGGGGGAGCCCAGCCTTGCTTTCCGCCTAACTCCCGCCCGCCGCGCCCCCGCCCGCTCATCTCCGCCCCCGCGTCCGCGCCCAGCCCGAACGCCAGCGGCGGCGCCGCCATCAACGACGGCGCGAGGGCGACGATCAGCGCGGTCAGACGGGAGGAACGTATCGCACCGTCGTGGCCCGGACTTGGGCGGGAGGTAACAGCGTTTCCATTCCGGAGGAGGGTGTCGCCGGCCGACCGCGCCGCCGGGGACGCCTGCCCCACGTTCCGCCTCCGCCTGGCCGAAGGCGGACACGGCCGCCGGGGCGCGCCGGATCACGCGAGACCAAAGCCGGAGGCGGGCATGCCCGTGGGCGCCGGCAGGCTCCGACCCCAGGCCTGAGCCTGCCGTCGCCCCGACCTTCGGATCGAAGCCGCTTCCATATGCGTTTATCTGAAGTGTAATGAACCGGCATGGATTTCCCGCCTATTACATTCCCGCAGAGGGCGGATTTGGTCACGCTGCTGTTTAATGTCGATTTCTGGTGGAACGGTTGCGATCTGTTCTTGGACTTTGCCTGGTTATGGTGCTGTGGGCTCCGACCGGATCATCTGCCGGCCCGTTGGACAGGCCTGACACGGAGCTCGTGCCCCCAGCGGTGCGCCTGGCCCAGGCCGGCCCATCCACCCCCGGGCCGTCCGATGCGCTGCCCACCCCCGGCGGCACGATCTCCGCCCCGCCGGGTGCCGCCCCGGCCGCGGTCGGCCCGGCCGGGATCAGCCCGGGCGCGACCGACGCGCCCCCCGGCGGCGTGCGCGTCAACGTCGAGCGGGTGCGCGCCCACGCCCCGCCCAGCGCCAGCGGCTCGCGCGAGCAGGCGCTGGAGCTGAAGAAGAATTCGGCCAACATCATCGAGGTGCAGCCGCAGTCCGAGATCCAGAAGCTGCCGGACGTCAGCGTCGCCGAGGCCCTGCAGCGCGTCTCCGGCGTATCGCTGGAGACCGACAGCGGGGAAGGCCGCTTCGTCAACATCCGCGGCCTCGATGCGGACCTGAACGGCGTGTCGTTCGACGGCGTGCGGCTGCAGCCGTCCAACGTCGGCTCGCCGCTCGGCGGCGGCCGCGCCATCGCGCTCGACAACATCCCGGCCGGCTTCGTGGGCGGGATCGAGGTGATCAAGACGCTGCGCCCCGACCAGGACGCCGAGGCGCTGGGAGGTGCGATCAACATCGTGCCGCGCACCCCCGCGGCGGACGGCCGGCCGTTCGTCGACATCAACGCCGGCGGCGGCTACGAGCCGTTGCGGGGCACGCCGGTCGTGCAGGGCGGCATCACGGCCGGAGGCTCGTTCGGCCTGGGAGGCAGCCCAGGCGGCGGCCTGCTCGACCCGCAATCCACCACGGATCACGGCTTCTTCTCCAACGCCAAGCCGTTCTCCTTCATCGGCACCGCCACCCGGTACAACGACCAGCGCGGCGTCGACGACGTCGAGGAAAGCTACCTCGACCAGCAGGCCAGCGGCGTGCCCGACAAGGCGCTCGGCGAGATCGACCTGCGCCGCTACGAGTACCACCGCCGGCGCGACAGCCGGGGCGGCGCGCTCGAGTACAACCCCGACCCCAACAACCACTTCTTCTTCCGCTTCTCCGAGGCCGGCTACACCGAGCACGTCAAGCGCCACGTCAACATCCTGACCGGGCTGGGCAACGGCTGCGACACGACGAGCTGCTACGGCGGTCCCTACGGCAGCGACTTCATCGCCCCGGCGGCGACGGCCGAGCAGACGCTGCGCGACGAGAGCGAGAGCCTGCGCGAGAACATCGTCGAGTGGGGCGGGCGCAACGTCCTGGCCGGCGGGGTGGAAGTCGACTACCGCGGCGCCTTTGCCTCCGGCGACTACAACAAGCCGTACGACTACAACACCACCTTCACCAATCCCAACACCGTGGCCATCGCCTACAACAACCTGCTCGATCCTTCCCACATCTCGGTGCGCACGCTGGACGGCACCAGCCTCGCCAACCCCGCCAACTACGTGCTGAGCGGCATCGGCAACAGCCAGCAGCGCGCCAACGACCACGAGTGGTCGGGCGTGGCCAACGTCAGCGTCCCCGCCGATTTCGCCGGCACCGGCATCGCGCGGCTCGGCGGCAGCGCCCGGCTGCGCCAGCACCAGTCGACCACGACGTACCAGAACTACACCGCCAACCCCGACCTGCCTGTCGGCGAGTCCGGCTACGTCTTCGGCCCGAACCAGGTGTACTACGATGGGCGCTACAACATCGGCCCGATGATCGACGGCGGCGTGCACGCCCTGATCGGCACGCCGGTCCTGACCCGCAACGTCGCCGCCGACCTCCTGCTCGGCCAGCAGGCCTATCAGAACGACCACGAGAACGTCTTCGCCGGCTACGCCCAGTACGACTGGCAGCACGGCGCGCTGGGCATCCTGGCCGGCCTGCGCATGGAAGGCACCGACGCCGCCTATGGCGCCAACCAGACGGTCACGGACGCCGGCGGCAACGTCACCGTCACCCCGGCCCTCGCCCGCGCCGACTACGTCGACTACTTCCCCTCGGTCCAGGCCCGCTACGCGCTCGCGCCCGACACGATCGCCCGCCTGGCCTACTCGACGGCGATCGCCCGGCCCGGCTTCAACCAGATCACCGCGTCGACCAACGTCGACATCGGCACCGGCATCGTCAGCAGGGGCAACCCCTCGCTCGCGCCCACCACCTCGGACAACTTCGACGTCTCGTTCGAGCATTACCTGCCGCATGGCGGGCTGATCTCCGTCGGCGCGTTCGACAAGCAGTTCCACAACTACATCCTGCCCAGCCAGGTGCAGGGCACCTACCCGGGCATCGCCGGCATCGCCCAGTTCATCAGCTTCAGCAACGGCGGCGAGGCGCGCGCCACCGGCGTGGAGCTGCAGCTCGTCAAGCGCTTCACCTTCCTGCCGGCCCCGCTCAACGGCTTCGGCATCGACAGCAACTACACCTACGTCAACTCGCAGATCATGATCCGCCCGGGCCAGACCTTCTCGCTGCCATCGACCTCGCCCAACAACTTCAACGTGGCGCTCACCTTCGACCGCGGCCCGATCGACATCCGCGTCGCCACCGCCTTCGTGTCGCGCAACCTGTATGCAATCGGGTCCTCGCGCGCCACCGACATCTTCTCCGCCCCACGCTTCCGCATCGACGTCGGCAGCAGCTACGCGATCACCCCGCACGTCGGCGTCTACCTCGACGTCAAGAACCTCACCGACACGCCGCTGCAGTTCACCGAGGGGCCGACCAACTCGCGCCCCATCCAGCGCGAGTTCTACGACGCGACCTACCTCGCCGGCCTGCGCTCCTCGTTCTGATGCCGACGGCCCCTGAGCGTGAGCGGCAGGGCAAGCGAGATCGAGGCTCCGCCTTAAACTCCGCCAGGGGCGAGCCGCCCCTGGACCTGCCTTCCTTAAGTGGAGCCGGTCCAGGGGGGGCCGCCCCCCTGGCGGGTCTGGGCAGAGCCCAGCCTTGCTTCCTGACAGGTTAACGTCAGAAGCCGTCGGCACAAGCCGTACCACGCCAGGATCACGCTCCATGCACAGAGTCCCCCAACGTCCCCCACCCAGGTCGCCCGCCTTCTGGACGCCCGCCTTCTGGACGCCCGCCTTCCGGACGCTCCTGGCCGCGGCGACAGGCCTGGTGTCGGGACCGCTCCTGTGTGCTCCCCTGTGCGCGTCGCCCGCCCGCGCGGCCCCACCCGAAGCTGCGGGGCAGGGCGCCGCCCCGGACTACGCCATCACCCGAACCGTGCCGCTCGGGGCGCCGGACCGCTGGGACTACCTGACCTTCATGCCAGAGACCGGCCAGCTCCTCGTCAGCCACGGCGACCGCACCACGATCGTCGACGCCGGCGACGGCCACCTGGCCGGCGAGCTGCGCCCGCTCGACGGCGCGCACGGCCAGGTCGCGTTGCCCGCGCTGGGCCGGGTGCTCGCCGACAGCGGCCGGAGCGCCTCCGCCACGGTGTTCGACCTCGCCTCGCGCCGCGCGCTCGCCACCGTGGCGGTCGGGGAGGACGCCGACGCCGTGGTCCACGATCCGGCGAGCCGCCGGGTGTTCGTGATCAACGGCGACAGCGGCACCGTCACGGCGATCGACCCCGACGGCCTTCGGGCGCTGTCCACGATCCCGATCGGCGGCAAGCTGGAATTCGCCGTCGCGGATTCGCGGGGCCACCTGTTCGTCAACCAGGCCGAGCCGCGCGCGATCGTGCGGATCGACACCGAGACGCTCGCCGTGACCGCCCGCTGGCCTCTGCCCGGCTGCCTGTCGCCGCACGGCATGGGCTTTGACGCACGGACCGGCCGCGTCTTCACCAGCTGCGTGGACGGCTCGCTCGTGGTGGTCGACGCGGCCGACGGCCGCCTCGTCGCGACGCTGCCGATCGGCAGGGGCAGCGACGCCGTCGCCGTGGACCCCGGGCGCCGGCTCGTGTTCTCGTCCAACGGGGACGGCACCCTGTCCGTGGTCCGCATCATCGACGCGTCGCACTTCTCGCAGACGCGCAGCATACCGACGCAGCCTGGCGCCCGCACGATGGCGGTGGACCCGCGAAGCGGCAGGGTGTTCCTCGTCACGGCGGACGTCGCCTCGTCCGGGCCGCCTCGCCTGCCCGGCTCGTCGCCGAGCTATGCCTTCGTCCCCGGCACCGTCCACCTCCTGTTCCTGGATCCCAGATAGGATTCCTACTTCCAAGGACCTCGATGCCGTGAGTTCGCTCCTGGCCTCGTGCCGCGTCGGCGGTGGGGCGATCAGGCCAGCAAGCAAGGCCAGGGGCTCTGCCCCCGGACCCCGCCAAAGGCAAACCTCTGGAATCCTTCGCTTAAGTGAAGCCGGTCCAGGGGCGGCTCGCCCCTGGCGGGTCTGGGCAGCGCCCAGCCTTGCTTGCCTACTCCGCCGGGCGCCTCGCCACCCGCCCGCTCATCTCCGCCCCCGCGTCCGCCGCCAGCCCGAACGCCAGCGGCGCCGCCGCCAGCGACACCGCCGCGACCGCCAGCAGCGCCGCCGAGAAATCCGCCGTGACCGGCTGCGCCCGCCCCGCCAGCACGCGCGCCAGCTCCAGCGCGCCCGCCCCCGCCGAGACCCCCAGCGTGAGCGAGAGCTGCTGGATCGTCGAGTACAGCGTGGTCGCAGCACTCATCCGCGCGGGCGGGATGTCGGCGTAGGCCACCGCGTTGTAGGCGGTGAACTGCAGCGAGCGCGCGAACCCGCCCACGAGCAGCACCGCGTACAGCGCCGCCGCCGGCCAGCCCGGCCGGAACAGCCCCATCGCGCCCAGCAACAGCGCCGAGGCCACGCCGTTCCACCCCAGCGTGGCGCGGAACCCGAAGCGGCGCAGCGCGGGCCCTGCCACCGGCTTCATCGCCAGCGCCCCGGCCGCGCTGGCGAAGGTGACGAGCCCGCTCTGCAGCGCGCTGTCGCCGAAGCCGAGCTGGAGCATCAGCGGCAGCAGGAACGGCACCGCCCCCACGCCGACGCGGAACAGCGAGCCCGACACCACCGACACCCTGAACGTCGCCACCCCCAGCAGAGACAGGTCCAGCAGCGGGTGCGCACGCGCGCGCGCGTGCACGCCGTAGCAGGCCGCCGCCAGCGCGCCGACGCCCAGCAGCGCCGCGGTGGCCACGCCCGGCACCACGCCGCGCCCCGCCGTCTCCAGCCCGCCCATCAGCGCCGCCATCGCCACCCCGCTCAGCACCAGGCCGCGCGCGTCGAGCGGGTGGGTCTCGGCCTCGCGGGTGTCGGGGATGAACAGGCTGACCAGCACGATGCCGAGCACGCCGATCGGCACGTTGATGTCGAACACCCAGCGCCAGCTCGCGTACGTCACGAGGAAGCCCCCGAGCGGCGGCCCCACCACCGGCCCGATCAGCGCCGGCACCGTGAGCCACGCCATCGCCGCCACCAGCTCAGAGCGCGGCACGGAGCGCAGCAGCAGCAGGCGGCCCACCGGCAGCATCATCGCCCCGCCCGCGCCCTGCAGCACCCGCGCCGCCACCAGGAACTCCAGGCTGGTGGCGCGGCCGCACAGCACGGAGGCCACGGTGAACAGCGCGATCGCGGCGCGGAACACGGCGCGGGTGCCGAAGCGGTCCGCCACCCAGCCCGACGCCGGGACCAGCACCGCCAGGCTGAGCAGATATGACGTCAGCGCCACGTTCATGCGCACCGGGTCGGCGCCGAAGCTGCGCGCCATCGCGGGCAGGGCGGTCGAGATTACGGTGGAGTCGAGGTTCTGCATGAACAGCGCGCAGGCCACGACCAGCGCGGTCAGACGGGAGGAACGCATCGCGACGTCGTGACCCGGACACGGGAAGGAAGCAAGGTTGAGGCTCTGCCTCAAACTCCGCCAAAGGCTCGCCTTTGGAATCCATTACTTAAGAAAGCGCCGGTCCAGGGGCGGCTCGCCCCTGGCGGGTCTGGGCAGCGCCCAGCCTTGCTGTCTTCCTAGTCCCTGCCCGCCGGCAGCGCGATCCGCCACAGCGTGCCGCCTCCGTCCTCGCGCGCCAGCGTGCCGCCCGCCTGCCGCACCAGGCGCTCGACGAACCCCAGCCCCGCGCCCCCTGGCCGCGGCCCGGCGAAGCCGCGCCCGTCGTCGCCCACGCTCAGCACCGGCACGCCCGCCGGCCCCGCCGCGAGCAGCCCCACGCGGATCGTGCCTCCGCCGCCGGCGAACGCGTGCTTGGCCGCGTTCGACACCATCTCGTTCAGCGCCACCGCGAGCGGCAGTGCGCGGTCGCGCGGCAGCACCAGCGCCTGCGCCTCGACGCGCAGCGCGATCGAGCGCGCGGCCAGCCCGCCGGCGGCGGCGATCCTGTCGCACAGCGCGCGCAGGTAGGCGCCGAACTCCACCTCGCCCGTGGTGTCCGCGCCGAGCAACTGGTCGTACAGCTCCGCCAGCGCGAACACGCGCCCAATGACCCGCCCCAGGCTCTCGCGATACACCGCGTCGGCGTGGCGTGCCTCCCAGTCCAGGCTGGAGCAGATGCCCTGCAGGTCGTTGCGCACGCGGTGGTGCATCTCGCGCAGCACGACCTGATGCCCGCGCGCGTCACGCCAGCCCCGCGCCTCGTGCCGTGCCCGTGCCGCCTGCCGTGCCAGCGCGCCGGCCAGGCTGCAGGCGATGACCCGCAGGAAGCACACGTCGTCGGCGGTGAAGTCGCCCCGCCCCGGAGACTCCACCTCCAGCACGCCGAACGCCTGACGGGCGTCCCCGCCTCTCCCGCGCGAAAACCGGCCGGCCGCGTCCCCATCCCCCGCGTCCCCATCCCCCGCGTCCCCGTCCTCCGCGCCCTCGTCTCCCGCATCGCCATCCTGAGAGTCCGGGTCCTGCGCGTCCGCGTCCGCGTCGGGACCGGAGCCGGGCACGACGACGTTGATGCTGCTGCCGATCCCGTGCTCGGCCAGGATGTCGGGCACCCGGAAGCGCCCCTCGGCCACGATGTCGTTGGACACGACGGACTCGCCGGTGTGCCAGGCGAAGCCCGCCGCGGTGCCGGTGTCCGCGTCGAGCCGCGCGTGGCCCACGAGGCCGTCGCGCCAGCCGGTCCCGGCCTGCAGCACGAAGCCGCGCTCGTCGTCGCGGTAGACCAGCAGCTTGGCGAACTCCGACATCAGCCCGGCCGCCGACACGCAGCACGCCTCGTCGAGCAGCGGCTGCACATCGGGGCAGTCGGCGGCGAAGCGGCCGAACTGCGCCGCGAGGCGCATCTGCCGCCCCATGTCTTCCACGGTGAAACTTTGCAGGGGAAGGCCTTCCAGGGGAGGTTGCGTCTGCGGCCGGCCACCCTGCCGCCTCGGCCAGATCAGCGGGTGGGGCGTGTCATGCGCCATGGCACGGCTCCATCGTCGGCGTCCGTGCGAGGCGGGACTTAACCTGTGTTTGCGACAGCGGCCGCACGCTGGGGCAGGAGTATCGGATGATCGCGGCACCCGACCCCCACGGCCAGGCCGCCCCGACGCTCCGCGAGAGCCTGGCCTGCCTTCCGGGCGGGCCGCGCAGCGTTGGCGCGGGGCAGGCCGGCGACAGGGTCGTGGGCGTCGTCGAGGCCATGGGGGAGACCGCCGGCGCCAGCGAGGACGCCGTGGTCAGCCTGGCGTCGATCCCGCCGCCGCGCACTCTCGCGCCGGGCCTGGCCGCCGCGTCGCCGATCGCCGCACACGCCGGGGCATGAGCGGGATCAACGCGGGAGGCAGGATTTACCGATTTGCAATGATGCATCATCACGGATCACTTTCGCCCTGGCAACAGGACCGCTATGTACGACCAGACCTAGCAGTCCAGGCGGTGCCGCCTCCTCAACTGGTATAGTCCGGCGAATCTAACCCATGATCCGACCTGCCCTACGCCCCGACAACGCACTGGCGTCGCAGACCGGCGACAGCAGCCTTGCGCGCAAGCTCTCCCTGTTCGCTCCGCTGTCGGACGCCGACCGCGCGGTGCTCGCTGCCCTGACCCCCACGCAGGAGGTGTTCCGCCCCGACACCGACATCGCCGTCGAGGGCGTGATGCCGCGCTCGGTGATGCTGGTGCAGGAGGGCATGGCGGTGCGCTACCGCAACCTCCCCGACGGGCGGCGGCAGATCATGACGTTCCTGATCCCTGGCGACCTGTGCGACCCGCACGTGTTCCTGCTCAAGGCCATGGACCACTCGATCGGCACCATCACCACGGTGCGCGCGTCGCCGGTCTCGCGCGCGGCCCTGATGGAGACCTTCGCGACGCGGCCCAGGATCTCCGCGGCCCTGTGGTGGAGCTCGCTGCAAGAGGAGTCGATGCTGCGCGAGCGCATCGTCTCCCTGGGCCGGCGCGACGCGCGCGGCCGCATCGCCTACCTGCTGTGCGAGCTGTACTGGCGCCACGACGCGATCGGGCTGGCGGACAACGAGAGGTTTCACCTGCCGCTCACCCAGACCGAGCTGGGCGACGCGCTCGGCCTGACCCCGGTGCACGTCAACCGGGTGCTGCGCGAGTTCCGCGAGCAGCGCCTGATCGCCATCGAGCACAGGATCCTGCGGATGCTCGACGTCGACGGCCTGCAGGAGATCGCGGCGTTCAACAAGGAATACCTGCACCTCGGCGGCGCGTCGCCCGAGGTCACGCGCTACTTCGACCGCCTGGAGGAACAGGCGACCGGGGAGTAAGGAAGGCCAGGGCTCTGCCCTGGACCCGCCAGGGGGAGGCCCCCTGGACCGCCTTCTTTTAGTGGTGGTTTCCAAAGGCGAGCCTTTGGCGGGGTCCAGGGGCAGAGCCCCTGGCCTTCCTTCAGGGCTGCGCCACGACCCGGTAGATGGCCCCAGGCCCCTTCAGCAGCGCGTACAGCTCGCCGTCCGCGTCCGTGCCCAGGCGCAGGTCGGAGCGCGTGCCCTCGCCGATCGGCGACCCGCTCAGCGAGTCGTAGCGGGTCCCCGCGTAGGACAGGCCGATCGAGTACACCGGCCGCGCCCGCACCGGCAGCAGGCCGGCGTTGATCGCGAACAGCCGCCCCTGCGCGAAGTCCGCGAACACGTAGGTGTTGTACAGCGCCGGCACGGCGCTGCCCTGGTAGGCGAAGCCGCTGCCGATCGCTGCACTCACGGTGCCGCCGTCGCGCGCCGGGTCGCTGTGGTCGTACTCCGCGAGGGGGTAGGTGAACGCCTTGAGGGCGTCGTACACCGGCAGCGGGTAGGCGGCGTAGTCGTTCTTGCCGCCCGCGCTGCCGACCGAGGCGCCGGTCGCGAAGGTGCCCTCGCGCTGCTGCCAGCCGTAGTTGGCGCCGCGCCGCCCCAGGTCGACCTCCTCGACCTGGTTCTGGCCGATGTCGTCGATGAACATGCGGTCCAGCCGCCCGACCTCGAAGCTGAACTGCTGCGGGTTGCGCAGGCCGTACGCCCAGATCAGCGGCGCCGCGCCGCCGAGTCCGCGGAACGGATTGTCGGCGGGAATCGTGTATTTCGCGCCGCCGGGGCCTGCGAGCGGGTCGATGCGCAGGATCTTGCCGAGCGGGCTGGCGAGGTTCTGCCCGTTGCCGCGCGGGTCGTTGCCCCCGCCGCCGTCGCCGAAGCCGATGTAGAGCTTGCCGTAGTCGCCGGACCACAGCCTCGAGTTGGGGTCGAAGCGGATCACGCCGCCGTTGTGGTTGGACGCGTACTTGCCGACGCGCAGCACCTCGCGCGAGGTGCCGCTGAACGTGGCCGCCAGCGGGTTGGCGGCGGTCCACTCCCGGATCACCTGGTGGTGGTCGCCGTCGTCGCTGGCCAGGAAGTCGGGCGTGCCGCTGCTGCGGTCCGCGCTGTACGCCGTGTAGAACTTCGCGTACCCCGGCAGCGACGGGCTGCCCGCGAAGTTCGGGTGGAACGCCAGGCCGACGAGGCCCTCCTCGCTGGTGGGCGAGATCAGCGAGATCGGCTGCGTGCGCAGGTCGAGGTAAGGCGTGACCTTCGCGCCGTCCGCGCTCACCCGGTAGATGACTCCGGCTTCGTCGGTGACGAACAGGTCGCGCGTGTGGTCCGGCGCCGCGCAGAGGAACTGCACCCTGGCCGCCCCGCCGTCGGCGTGGCGGGGCAGGGTGGCGAAGTCGCGCAGCGCCACGGTGACGCCGGACGCGACCGCGGCGGGCAGCAGCGGCTCGCTCAGCGCCGCCGGCGCGGCGCGGGCGGGGGCGGCGGCCACGAGCCCTGCCAGGGCGTACGCGGCGGCCAGGTGCGGGCGATGTCGCATGATCGTGGTCTCCCCTCCGGTTTCCTGGCCGTTGCCCCGGACCCGGGAGGGACGGCCGTGCTCGTGTCTGTCCCGCGTCGGTCCGGCAGGGCGTGGCGGGTGGATGACGCCCGTATCCGGTTCGCGACGGGACCCCGCGCCAAGGCAGACGCTGGCACAGAGTCGCTCCGGAGTTGAGTTAAATCGTCTGCTCTGCCGCCCCGGTTGCAGAACCGGGCATGGTCATGGGAATTCGCGGCGCGACAGGTGGGTCAGGAGCGGCAGGCCACAGCCCGTGGGGCACGCGGTTCCGCAACGAACGCTGCGGGCTGCGGGCCGGGCACGACGCCCGCGATCGGGGAGGCGACATCCGGCGGCGCGGTGGCGCCGGCCTTTCAGCAAGCAAGGCCGGGCTCCGCCCGGACCCGCCAGGGGCGAGCCGCCCCTGGACCGGCTTTACTGAGACAAGTGGATGCCAAAGGCGAGCCTTTGGCGGAGTTTGAGGCAGAGCCTCAACCTTCCTTTCTCGCCTGAGGCGTCCCTTCGTCGCGGACCCGGACGGCCAGCGGGTCCAGCGCGCTCGCCGGCGTCGCCAGCTCCTGCGCCAGGGCCGTCTCCGCGCTGTCCTTGATCGCGTCCAGCACCGCCTGCGGGTCGGCGGCCACCGACATCGCGCGCGCCTCCTCGTCGACCCGGTTCCGCAGCGCCGGGTCGTCGCGGCGCATCTCCTCCAGCAGCGCGATGATCTTCGCCGATTTCTGCTCGCTCACGATCGCAAGCTCCAGGGTGAGCTGCTCGCGGTAGCCTGCGAGCTGGTCCTCGCGCCGCTGCGTCGCCAGGATCAGCACGGTGACGTAGAGCGCCATGACGCCAAGAGCCGCCTGGAGCCAGGCGAACGGCGGCGCGTCCCAGGGCTCGGCCCCGGCCCGCAGCGCCAGCAGGTTGGCCCCGACCCCAGGGCTGTTCAACGCTGCTGGATGGGCGGCACTGAGGCCGCCCCGCCGCATACAAGGGCCAAAGTAGGCGGCTGATCGCAAGGGGGTTCCCGAGCCGGTCAATATCTGACTTCTGCGGCGGCAA
>JAABUV010001312.1_pt1 | contig 36069 bp, 45 predicted proteins | sample 5559971 | NCBI WGS metagenome assembly JAABUV01 (sample SAMN10711881, study PRJNA513362) | rock metagenome | isolation source: Antarctica rocks | place: Antarctica: Victoria Land, Knobhead nord | collected 2015-12-19
GGCTGCATGTCGCGCATTGGAGAGATGCTCTGATGAGGCGTGGCATGCGTGCCCGCCAGATGCAAGCCCAGCCAGGCTCGTTTGGGGGTTTGCGGCAGGCCGTCGGCCGCTTTCCGGCCGTGGCCGCGGCGCCCTGGCCGCTGGGCGATGCGCTGCTGGTGGCCTGCCACAGCGCGGCGCCGCCGCGCCGCGCGCCCGCGGAGCTGCTGCGGCCCTGGGCGCCCTTCGCGGCCGTCTGGGACGCCTTTGTGGCGGCCGCCGGTGCGGGTTAGGGTTGGGGTTTGGTGTAGGAGGGTGGGGTAGCGCAGCAGGGTGGGTACAGCAAGGGTCAGGGCTGCCGAGCACGCCATGGCCCGGCGGACCCGGACTCGGCCGGACGGCGCGCTGAGGAGGCTGCGCATGCTGCCGCAGGGGCGGCGCCGCGCCTGCCGGCCTCCGTGTACTGCCTGCAGCCAGCGTGCGCAGCGGCGGGCGGCGCGCCGCCCGGCGCCGCCAGCGCGCGCGCCGCAGACGGCCGCGCGCTCAGCGCGGAGCGCGTCGACGGGCGCGCGCAGCTGCGCGTGAACGACTCGGCGGCCGCCACGGCGCTGCGCTGGGACGCTGGGCAGGGCGCATGGGCCGCGCACGCGACGGCCGGCGGCGGCCAGGCGGTCCTGGCGGCGCGCGCGCAGTGGCTGCCGGGCGGCGCCCAGGTGCCCGGCTGCGGCCCCCTGTGCGCTGGCTCGGAGCCTGGCTGCCAGGCTGCGCCATTTCAGCTTTTTTTCCCTATACCCTATACCCTATACCATATCCCCTATACCATATACCTAAACCCTATTAAAGAAACGCTGTAACAGCGCACAGGCTGGCCAGGAAGCAGGACTGCGTTGGTGCTGCTGGACGCCGGGGCTCCGCGCGCGCAGGGCGCCGCCGTGCGGGCCACGGCGGCCGACGGCGCCTGGGTCGAGCTCAGCACCAGCGGCGCCGTGGTCATGACCGCGCCCGAGTCCGGCGCGCCGGGCGGCGCGGGGCCGCGCGGCGCGGCCTGGCGCGTGGTGCTGCCGACGGGCGCGCTGGCGGCGGCCGCGCCGGACGCGTGCATGACGGTGCTGCACGCCGACGGCTGCGCAAGCGTGCGCCTGCCGCGCGGGTGGGCGCATGCGGACCGTGCGTGGGCGCACAACGACAATGCGCGCGCGCGCGCGGCGCCCCCGCCGCCGCCCGCCGCCGCCCTGAGCGCCGCCGACGCCGCGCTGATCATCGGCTGGGCGGCAGCAGCGGTGCGCGGGGCGCCGTGGCCAGCGCCCGCTGCGGACGACCCCAACCCTGACCCCGGCGGCAACGAAGACTCCGCACCCGCGGCAGACGGCGAGCGCCTGTGTGCGGCGGTGTGGGTGCGCACTAACTGCGCGGGGCAGCGCTGGGCGGAGCTGGACGCCGCCGGCCCGTCCGCGCCGGCCCCGCCGCCGCTGCCGCCGGCCGCCGAGCCTGCTCACTCGCCGCCCTTGGCTGCGCGGGCGGCCGCCCCAGCGGCGGCCGTGCAGCCAAAGGAGGCCGCAGGCGGCGCGGCGCGGGCGGCCGCAGCGGGCCGGCCCGCGTCGTCGGGCGCCGGGAAGGCCGCGGCCGGCGCGCCGCCGCGGCGCTCGGCGGCGCAGGCTGCACCTAATGCGCCCGCTGCCGCCGCGCAGCCGCCGCGGCCGCCGCCGCCGCCGCCGCCGCCGCCGGCGTGGCTGCCGCTGGCGCCGGTGCCGGTCGCCGGCGCGCTGGACGGCGACGCGGGCACCGCGGTCGCCGCGCGCGCGGACGGCGTCCTGACGCTGGCGTACCCTAGCGGCGATCGCCTGCTGCAGGACGCGGCCGGCGCGCGGCTGCGCGCCGGCCGCGACGGCTGGCTCGCTGAGGCCGACGGCTGCCCCGACGTCGCAGGCCGCTGAGCATGTGTGTGCTCTGCGTACAGCACTAAAGTGAGGCACCGGGGCACTGCCTGAAGGCCTGCACATGATCGATTTCAGGACCGGTGCTGAAAGGGAGCGTAGCACGCCGCAAGCGCGCAAGCCTCCTCGCAGCGCAGGGCCTCCTCACAGCGCAGAGCCTCCTCACAGCCCTGCCCTGCCCTATCCTAACCCTATGCCAGCGCAGGCGTGCCCAGCGAGCGCGAGTACCTGGCCGCGTACTGCGACGCGCGCGGCGTCCCGCGGCCGCCCGCCGCGGAGTGGGGCTTCTTCCTGGCGCTGTCGCTGTTCCGCGCGGCCGCGATCCTGGCGGGTGTCGGCGCGCGCGCGCGGCAGGGCAACGCCTCCTCGGCTCAGGCTGGCGCGGTGCGCGGCCCGCGGCCGCCCGCGGCGGCTGCGCGCCGCGCCCAGGGGCGGCGCTCCCATGCTGGAAGTGCTTGCTTGCCCTGAGCATAGGGTTAGGGTACGGCTGGAACGCGTGCCATGCCCTAAGCACCGCGGGGAGTGTGCCCGAGCTGTGATGCGAAGGAAATGTCGCAAAGTGCAGGCATGCATTTCGAGGGCATCATGCCCTTGGCAATGTAAGCCGCTGCCAGGTGGGCGCGGCGGCCGACGTTAATCTATTTTGCTGCCAGGTGGGCGCGGAGGCCGTGGTGCGCGGCCTTGCGGGGCGCGCGCTGCAGATCGCAGCGGAGTCGGACCCGTCCGCCGGCCTCCAGGCGGACCGGGACGGGGCGCGGGGCGAGCAGGCCGCGCAGCGCGCCGCCTCCGCGCCCGGGCGGTCCGCAGAGCGTGGCGCCGGCGGTGTGCGCCCCGCCTGCCCACATGCTATGACCCCTACCTTACCCCACTTTGAGCGCTCACGGGAGCCCGCGGCGGGCCACTGGCGTGTTGCGCTCAGCTGGCACGCCCCCGAGCAGTCGCGCTGCACGCGCCGTGGCGGTCATCGCGCGCTCACAGCAGCGCGGCGGCGGGCGGCGCAGGCGCCGTCGCGCCCGCCGCGCCGGGCTTTGAGCCGCCGGCGCGCGTGCGCGAGCTGCGCAGCCGCCTGCTCGCGTTCATGGACGCGCACGTATACAAGGCAGAGCCTAATTTGGAGGTGCGGCCCCGCTGCCTTGACGCGCGCGCTGGGCGGGGCAGCCCCCGCGTCCCTTGTCAGCGTCAACTATGGGCGGATGAGCGGCGCGCCCGGCCGTGTTTCTGGCAGTGGCGCAGCGCGTACACGGCTGGCCAAGCATGCACGATGAGCTTGCCCGTTCAGACGTGCTCCTGCGCTGCATGGCACCCGTGCAAGCTCCCCTTGTGTGCCGGCTGCCGCCAACGCCGTACGCACGCACGGTTTCGCATCGGGACTTGAAATCCTGACCAGGCGTGCGCGCGGCGCCGGCAGGAGCTCGCAGACTCGGAGCGCCGCTGGACGGTGCACCCGCTGATGGAGCAGCTGAAGGTCCGCGCTCGCGCGGAGGGCCTGTGGAACCTGTGGATGTCGCCGTCGCTGGCCGCGTGCGTGGCGCCCGGCGCGCTGGCGGCTGCGGGCGACCGCGCGGGTCTGCTGGGGGCGGGGCTCAGCAACCTGGTGCGCTGCTGGGTGCTCACGCGCGTGGGGCCTTTGTGAGGGCTCCGCGGGCCAGAGGCAGCGAGCCAGAGGCAGCGGGCCTGAGTCAACGGCCATGCCATGCGAGTGCATGGGCGTCAGCATGCTGGGTGCGGGGCTCGCGGCGTGGGCAAGCTCCGGTGCCTGACTCCCCTAGGCATGCGCGGGAGGCCGCAGGGCGCTCCATATGGGGCCGACCAGGGAGGCGTGCGGCAGCCCAGGGTACCCTACCCTATCTACCTACCTACCCTAGCACACACCGCTCGCGCCCGCCGCGCGCAGGAGTACGCATACCTGAGCCAGGTCATGGGCCGCGTGGTGTTTGCGTCGGAGATCTTCAACTGCTCCGCGCCCGACACCGGCAACATGGAGGCGCGCCGCGCCGCGCGCGCTTGCGCGACATGCGCGCAGCAGCGTGTCGTCGTGGTCATGGCATTTGCAGGGGGACAGCGCCATGATGGTTGCCAGCACAGGCCCGATGTTTTTAACAGGCCTCTGCAGCTCGCCTGCCCGGTCCCTGGGTCCCAGAGGGTGCATAACGGATGCAAAGAATTGCAACTGAAGTGGTAAGAACAAAATGTCTGTGTGGTCAACGTATGTTGCATTGTATCACCGTCCTGCAGCAGGGAGAGCCATCGTGCAGCAGGGAGAGGCTCAAAGCCTACCCTAGAAAGGCAGAGCGCGGCGCCCGCGGCAGGTCCTGGCACGGTACGGCACGCCGGAGCAGCAGGCGCGCTGGCTGCTGCCGCTGCTGGAGGGCCGCATGCGCTCCTGCTTCACCATGACCGAGCCCGCCGTCGCGTCCGCCGACGCGACCAACATCCAGGCGTCCATCGTCCGGCGCGCTTCTGACCCTGCCCCCACCCTAGCCAATGGGCAAGCGTAAGATGCGAAGCGCGCGCGCCCTGGGTCGCGCTGCGTTGCTGCCGGATGTGATTGCACCGCGAGCGAAAGGTGCGCCTCTGCAGCGGGCAGGTTGGGAGGCCAATGGTTTATATGACACATGGGGGTCGAGAAAGGGTGAGCCAATGTCGAGGCGTGTAATAGCAGCGCTGTCACCCGCGCATCCGATGCACGTGGAGCCGCAAGCAGACATGTGGCTGTGCAATAAGCAGGCGCGCTCTGACATGCAGCTGTGAAAGAGTCTGTGCGCAGCCCGCAGCGCTCGTTGCGGGATCGAGCAAGGGAGCCAAAGGCGCTGCTCAGCCTCCGCGCGTCCAGGCTGACCAGCCGGCCGCCATCTCCAGGCTGACCAGCAGCCATAGGACCTACGCCTCACCCCTACCATATTCCTCAGACGTGACCGGCGGGCCGCCGCGCAGGGACGGCGGCGAGTATGTGCTCAACGGGCACAAGTGGTGGGCGAGCGGCGCGCTGGACCCGCGCTGCCGCCTGGCCATCTTCATGGGCAAGACCGACCCGGCCGGCGCCCCACACCGCCAGCAGTCCATGGTGCTGGTGCCGCTGCCGTCGCCCGGCGCGCGCATCGTGCGCCCGCTCACCGTGTTTGGCTACGACGACGCGCCGCACGGGCACGCCGAGATGCTGTTCCAGGCGCGCCCGCCCGCCTGTGAGTCATCCTGCGCGTTCTGTGTCTGTACGGCGCAAATCTGAACGTGTGATAGGCCTAGGTTGAACCCGACCACATCCTACCCTACCATACCCTACTCTACCCCATCATTTGATCCTCTGCATCGCTCTGCGCATTTTTTGACCTGACGGGGGTGCGCGCGCGGCCGGCAGGACGTGCGCGTGCCCGCCGCCAACATGCTGCTGGGCGAGGGCCGCGGCTTCGAGATCGCGCAGGGCCGGCTGGGCCCGGGCCGGCTGCACCACTGCATGCGCGCCATCGGTGCGCCCTGCCTGCCAGCAAGCGCGCGGGCGAACAGGGCTAGCGCCACCCCCCACGCCTCAACTAGGATGTCTAGCCGGTGAAAACAGGGGTTGGTGAGCTGCCCAGGCCCCGTGCTGGCACGCGCCCTGAAGGCGCGCCTCCCTTGCCATGCCCTCTCCCAGTCGCCAGAAAGCGGGCAATGTGAGTCTGGATCATTATGAGCTGCAGATGACGCTCCAGCCCCTGCATATGCGCAGCAAGCAGACCATATGATGTGACGCGCCACAGCGCCCGACGCAAGCGTGCTCACCCCTGGCGCGATGTCTGCCCTACCCTAACCTAACTCAGCACCGCGCGCCGCGTTCATTGCAGGCATGGGCGAGCGCGGCCTGGAGCTCATGGCCCGGCGCGGCCGGGAGCGCCGCGCGTTCGGCGGCCCCCTGGCGGCCAACCCGGCGTTCCAGGCGGCCTACGCGGGCGCGCGCATCCGCCTGGACGCCGCGCGGCTCGTCGTGCTGGACGCGGCGCACGCGCTCGACCTGCACGGCGCCAAGCAGGCGCGCCGGGCGGCGGCCCGGCCCGAGCAGGCTGGCCGCTTTGGCGGCTGGGCGCGGCCAGCGCTTGAGTAGATTTGCGCGTCCCAGCGCCCGTGTGTCAAGTCTTGTGAGAAATGCAGCGTACGAGAGCGCCGAGCACGCACCGGCATGGTTGGGAGCAGGCGTGCTGTTCGGTGGTGTATAAATATATTAAGTGTCTTTGCTATGGGAGCACAGCGTGCTCGTGCGCGAAGCTGACTGCGCGACATGGCCGCTGCGATCACGCAGCGGCAGCGCGGCCACAATGGATGAGCATGAGCACGCCTGTGCACACAAATGAGAGAAGCGCCAATCAGCGAAGCGCCAGGAGGCGGCGCGGTATGGTCCGCGCGGCACTGAGCGCGTCCATGGAACCGCGCGCAGGCGCGCGGCAAGATCGCGGCGGCCAAGGTGCTGGCGCCGGCGGCCGCGCTGGCGGCGCTGGACGCGGCGGTGCAGGCGCACGGCGGCGCGGGCGTGTCCGGCGACACGCCGCTCGCGCGCCTGTGGGCCGGCGCACGCACGCTGCGCATCGCCGACGGGCCCGATGAGGTGCACCTGGGCACGATCGCAAAGCTCGCGCTGAAGGACTCGGCGCTCAAGGGCCCGAAGTTGTAAGGTCGGCGCTGCAGGCATGTAGGGTGGGGTAGGGTAGGGTTTATGGTGTCTAGGGTTTCTGAGCAAGCGCGCTGCGCAATGACGCGCATGCACGCGGGGCCATCCCCAGGCTCCTGCTGCGCGCGCCTGACCTGTGACTGCGTGATCCTGGTCATGATATCCCATCCTCTAGGGTGTGTGGGTTAGCAAAGTGAGAGCGCTCTGGGCAGTCTGTGCATGGCCAATCAGGTGAGGGGCTGCTGACATATGTTACTGCTGTGCCTGCGCCGTGCGCCATTACATCACAGGCGCACATGCTGGGACATGTGGCAGGGTGTCAGGGCAGTGTGCATTAGGTGGGTCAGTGTGCGGCTACCAGGGTCTTTGTGCGCTGGTGCATGCCGCATCACTTCTACTCTGGCTTCGGGCTGGGTGCATGTCTTGAGACTGCATCAGGGTACTTTACTTGCAGAGTAGATGCCGGCTTGCTGCAACAGGGCAAGCCACAAGAACACACTGTAGCCAAGACTACAATATAACTCTGCAAGTCATTCGCACTGCACGAGTCAACAACCGCATCTACCACTACTGACAGGATAAGCGAAGTACAGACATCCTGGGATGAATCTGTGCCACATACCACTTGAGTGCAAACAACTTCGCATGTGGACACTACAATCTAATGGGTCAGCTAGAGAGGAATGTCATCACCGCAAGACACAGCGAAGGCCAATCATGTTGAACGCGCCTAAAAAATTGAACATTACTTGGGACACAACCTGTAATTCAACAGACAAAGGAGGGAGAGCCAGTGGGCGGGTACGGTGCCTGACTTCACAAAAGCACAAATCACGAGCGAGCGCTCCACTTATCATAAGAAAATCCAAGGTTTCAAGTGCAGATGCTCCTGCAATTCAGGTAGTTCGAGGGTGTCGCTTGCTTCAAGGGCATGGTGGGGACACGGGCCAGCCGGCATCAGACCATTGGATGCCCGATCCGAACTTGGACAGCGCCAACTGCTCTGCTGCGGCTGCCTGCAGCGGAAGCACCAGCAGCTCACCCCTCGCCGCAGGAGCCGCCCAGCGCCGGGGTAGGCGCAGCCTTGGCGCTCCGCAGCCGCCGCAGGAGCAGCCCAGCGCGCCCAGCGCCCCAGGACGGCGCCGGCGCCCGCCCTGCGAGGGCGTCAGCGCGTCCAGAGGCGCGCCTCCAGAGCGCGGCGGTCGCGGTCGCTGAGGAAGGCCCAGGCGCCGTCGGGCAGGCCGCCGAACGCGTCGGCCGGCCGTCCGTCCAGCAGGTCGAACGTCGCGCCGCGCACGGCGTCGCGCTTGGGGCCGCACGGCCGGATCCGCGTCACCTCCACGTAAGCCTGCCGCGGGCCGGGCCGCGCGAGCGGTCAGGGCCACTTGTGGGGCCTTGCAGAAATAGGTTAGGGTTACGGTCGCGCGAGCGGTTAGTGGTGCTCGTGGGGCCTTGCACACGAGGCGCTCGCCTTGCGACGCGCGCATGCGTTCGCAGATACGCTCGCCGAGCGTGCATGTCCTGCAGTGCGCGCGGCTGCACCAAGCAGTCACGCGCCACCCACTCTCCCGGTCCCGCGCCCTCTGCTGAGCACCTCGGGCAGGCCTTTGAACCTGCCCAATGCACGGCACAAGTGGGTGGCTCCCGCAAGCGGCAGCCTGGCGCCCACCTTGTCCAGGCTCCAGACGTCTCCGTCACGCAGCGCCGCGTCGTCAGAGCACCAGTACAGGTACGCGATGCAGGCCGCCGGCGCGCGGCCCAGGCCCGCCGTGCAATGCACGTACACGCGCCTGCCTGCTTGGCAGCCAGCCACGTGACATTTGCAGGGACGGACGCTGGTGCCAGAGTGACGGCTGTACGTCTGTGCCGAGCTGGTTATGATTATCACCATGGGAAAATGTGAGAAATTTGGCATTAACTGCTTACTCCTGCAAGCAATGCACACTTTCACGCAGAGCAGTCCGAGCGAAGCGGAGTCCTGGCCGGCTTACCTGCACGCAGAGCCTCGGCAATCTTCCTGACTGCCCGCGGCAGCGTTTTCCGCAGGCTGTGAGGGTCAAAGTCCACTGTCTGCTTGAAGCGTAAACAGCGCAGTGTCAGCACACAGCGCGGCTAAGCATCTTTGGGCATGCGCTTTTGAACGCCCAGCGCTACACCGGACAGTCACCAGGGGCAAGCTAGCAGCAGAGCTGCGCCTGCAGCCCCCCAAGCACCCCGCTCTGCTGCAGAACGGCGCAGCGACTGTGCGCACCGGGCAGCGCTCGACGCTCACGCCCAGCTCGCCGGCGCGCCACTGCAGCGCGGCAAAGTCGACGCCCCACGTGGCCAGGTCGCAGTCCTGGTGCAGGCTGACGACCGTCGCCACTCGCTCCTCCCCTGCAGCGACCAAGCACCCGTATGCCTTCCAGTGCCGCTGAAGCTTGCGCAGCAGGCCACTTTGGCGCCTCGGCCTGCAGCATGGAGGAGTGCCCCGGCGAGGCTCGCCAGCGCACGCAGGTGCGCATATATGCTGGCTGTATATATATGCAGCCAGCACAGGCTCACGCAGCACAGTGGGTGCTCAGCCCATAGACTGGCTCTGCAGAAGCCAAAGCCAAGCTACTGTAACTGACACTGTAACTGAAACGAAAAGGAAGGCACCTGCCAGGCGCTCGACGTCGGCGGCGCTGCGCAGCTGCGTTCCGCACAGCAGGCCCGGCGCGACTTCGTGGTAGTACAGGCCGAGCTCTGGATGGTACTCGAAGGGGTTGTTCATCCTCCTGCGTGCCAGGCACTGGCTTGCAGGGCGGCAGGCGCCGAAGTGTGGCTTGCCGAACATGCACTGCATGGATGAAAACTACGACACAATGTGGCAGGCGGTGTACAGTCAGAACTCACTCGCGCATCCTTGCATTGTACTCTGCAGCTCTCTCTTGCAGAGACATCTGCACGGGACCAAGCGCGCTCGCTCGTGCGTGCTGGAGCGCCCTCAATCGCTGCTGCAAAGCGGGCTGCGCTGCTGCAAGGCGGCAAGGTTGCCTCCTCCCATCAGTGATACTGCCACTGGCGGGCAGAAGCATGCTGCGGCCAAGCATCCACAGAACACAGCCGTCCTAGTGGGAGCGTGTACTGATGCCGAACTGTGTATCGGCTCCAAAAACTTTGCGGACAGGAAAAGTAAAATTTGCTCTGACTAGGCACATGCAGAGTGCATCAACCACAGAACTTGCCCTGCATATGACCTACCATATTGTGCTTCACAAAAAAACAAGCCTGCTACAACCAGGCCCACGCCAATCAGCTAGGCTGCACCGTGAGAGCGACCTCCAATTGTCAACATGCATAGTCTTGCTGCCTTTGGTGCGCCCTGCATCTGCAATATGCATTCTGCCTGCCTACATTGATCCGGCAGGTCACTCTGTTGTTCAGTCTGTGAGCAATGCCAAGACGTCCGGGCAAGTGCGGCGGACTTCCTAGCTTGCAACTGCATTGCGACGAGCCTTGCGCCCACTCACCATTTCAAGTTTTCTAAGTCACTGACACATATGCGGCGGTTCGGCAGGCGCCGGCGCGTGCCCGCCGCGCTACAGGGAGCAGCAGCCCGGCTGCAGCCTGGCGCCGCCCGCCACAGCGCTCGCAGCGTACCCGCCGCGCGCGAGGGACTGCCGCGGCCTGCATGGCGCGGCGGAGCCGCGCTGCCCGCTGGCGCGCTCAGCGTCCGTGCGCTGCCGTGCAGAGGGTGGACTCGCGGGCGCTGGCCCGGCGCTGGTGGAGCGGATCAAGCAGGTGATACTGGACGCGCCCCGCTCGCCGTTCAACACCGGCAGCGTGGACATTGACACTGCGGTGCGCACCAGGCCTGCGCACGCACCCCGCACTGCCTCCCAAGGCGCTGCGGCTGGCGCGGGCGTCAATGCGGCCTAGCGCAGGCTGGCCACCGGCTTGAGTGGGCCGCCGCGCGCAGGGCGCGGGGTCGCTGACTGACGGGCGCGCGCTGGTGGCGGAGAAGCAGATCATGATCGTGCGCCACGGCCTGACGACCTGGAATGAGCAGCGCCGCATCCAGGCGCGCCCCGGGACCTGGTCCTGAGCGTGCTCCCAGAGCGCGTGCGCTCTGGGACCGGCACGCGCCGCTCGTGCGCTCGACGTGCGCGACTAGCGGCCCTTGTGCACCCAGGCAGGTCAGACCGCGGGTGGACTCGTCGACTGCCTCCCTGCCCGCCATGCTGCCGCACTCAGGGCAGCGCGGTTTGCCTGATTGGTACCTGACGCAAGGGCGTGCCTGGCGAGCGCAGGGCGCCAGCGACGAGTCGGTGCCTGACGCAGGGCGTGCCTGTGGAGCGCAGGGGGCCAGCGACCTGATCGCTGCCTGACGCAGGGTGTGCCGGGGGAGCACAGGGCGCGAGCGACGAGTCGGTGCTGACGCCGTTCGGTGAGGAGCAGGCGGTGCGCTGCCGCGACGCGCTGAGCCGCGTGCACTTTGACAGGTGCAGCGCCCCGCCTGACGGCCGTCGCGCTGGGCGCGGGGTGGGGGGTGGGCAGATGGGGTCGCTCGAGGGGTGCTTGGGAGTCGCTCCCGGCCGGCAGAGCGCCATGTTGAGGCTAGTGGAGCGCCGCGCTGGGCCAGTGCTCGCAGCGCTGAGTCTGGAAACGGTGCATGTGCCCGCAGCGAGACGGTGTGTGCGGGCTGGGCAAGAGCGCGAGGCGCCCAGGCACCGCAGACGATGCCTGTCGGCCAGCAGCACACTCGGTTGGGGCGCCTCGTGCCGTGAGCGCAGTTGTGCGCTCGTGTATCACGCGGGGCGGCCCGGGGGCGGCGCAGCTGCTATGCGAGCCCCATCCGGCGCGCGCGGCGGTTCGCGGAGATCATGTGGGAGGGGCGGGACACGCCGCTGGTGTGCACCGACTCGCTGAAGGAGGCCTACCTGGGCTGGCTGCAGGGCATGAAGCAGGGTGCGCCCTACCCTACCCTATACCGTAATCCTGAAGGAGGCCTACCTGGGCTGGCTGCAGGGCATGAAGCAGAGTGCGCCGCGCCCGCGCCCGCGCCCGCGCCGCGCTTTCCCGTGCAGCAGCCTGTGGTGCATGCGAAAGCGAGCAGCTTTTCGTGCTCTGGGAAACTGCACTTTCCAGTGCACGTGGAAGACATCCGCAGTGTCCCTGTGCTCCGGACACTAGACATCAAGCGGAAGACCCTAACCCTAACAGTGTCCTACCTCACCTGGCGCGTCCGCGCGGCAGAGGAGGCGGCCGCGCAGCACGAGACCACGTTCCGGCAGTGGCGCGAGAACCCCGCCGCGTTCGGCATCGGCGACCGCTACCCCGTGGACGAGGTCTTCGCCGAGGCCAAGAACGCGTGGCAGCGTGCGCGCCGCCGCTCTTCTGGCTCTTCATGGCCCGGCTCCTTTTCATGCTTTACGCGAAGCGAGCAATTTGTGATGGGCTGTGCTCAGCCGGTCTGGGGGTCATCCGGTGATGCGCAAGCGGCCGCACATGCTGAGTCCCTGTACGAGCGCACAGGAATCGAATGTGCATGCAGTCGCGGGCATGCGGCACTGTCTATGTGAAGTAGGACATTTATGTATGAAGACGCTGCTTCAGCTGTCGTGAAAGGCTAAATGGAAAGTGCGGGGTTGCCCAGTACGTATGCTCACGTACGGGAAGCAGCGCGCCCGGAACGGGTATGCCTGCATCCATCTGTGTTGATATGCTGGTCCCGAAGCGTACACGATGCGCCGGTCCCACACCGCACACCCTGCTGCTCGATGACGGCCTCCCTCGTTTTAGCTCCAGTCACGCCGCGCGCGCGCGCCGCGCAGAGGTGCTGGAGGCGCCCGGCAGCGTGCACCTCATGGTCACGCACAAGTCCATCCTGCGCGCGCTGCTGTGCGTCGCGCTGGGCCTGCCGCCCACCTCCTTCCGCGCGTTCGACATCCACAACGGCGGCATCTGCAACTTCCGGCGCGGCCCGCGCGGCCGCCGCCCGCCGCGTCCTGCCCGCGCTGCTGCTGCTGCTGGATGCTGCTGAGGGCGCGGAGTGGGCGGCTCGCGACATGCGTCCTGCAGGGTGCACTGTGCAGCTGGCTGGTGGAGCAGCTCTGCAGTGCCTGGCTCGAGGGTGTCTGGCCTGCTGTCGCGTGAAGAGTGCGCTTGGGGCCATGTCCGGCTCCTTGTGTGAGGCCGAGCCGACAGTTACAGGCGCCACTTCCATTGGCTACTTTTGCGCCAGATTCCAGGGTGCGGCATCTCCTGCGCCACGTCGAGCGGCCAGCTCGCCGTCGCGCAGGGTCAACAAGCGCGGCGAGCCGATGCTCATCAATCTGAACCAGACCGCGCACATGCACTCGGACAACGTGTTCTACTGAGGGGCCGAGTGGGCGCCCCAGCCGCTGCCTGATTAGGCCGCCACCCTGACGCCGTGGCAGCGCATGGCTCGGCCTTGTGTTCGTTGTAGGGTAGCCGCTGCTTAGTGTGCGGACATGTGCTGACCGCGTCGGGCCGCCTGCAGTGACTATGCACTGCACTGGCGGGGCTGCGACAGTGCTGCCGGATGCGGCTGGGGAGCACGCACTGCCTTGTTCGCCCGTGTTGCAATGAGTTGGAGGGTGTTGACAGAGAGCCAAGGGGTGAGAAGGTGCGGGCGGTCCTGCGGTTGTGAGCGGCGCCAGTGGACCCGGGTCTATTGGGTCGGGGCCTGCTATTGTATGAGGGTTTGTGTACCTTGCCAGTCATGCGTGGTCTCCCAATTCTTTTTACTGGCACACTTGGCACTCGCATCCATTTTGTAGCTGAGCGTGATAATTACTGTGCAGTGGCCACATTCTCTGTGTGATTGAGGGTGCTGTAAGTGATGCAAGCATGAAAGGAGGCTGGCGTTGCATCACATGCTGCTGACAAAACTGGGCAGCAAACACTGCACACACTCTCAGACACCCAGAAAGGACTCTATAAACCTAGGCCCGCTCACAGGTGGGCACCACTGGGCAACGGAAGGGACATCACAGCACGGCAATCAAGCAATGTGCTCGCATCCGCCTATCCAGAGCTAATGGTTTGAGACCGCTTTGCCATGCTGCCAACTGAACGCCAGGACCTGCCATCCACCTCACTCCAAAGGCTGGCGCCCCTGCCCGCTCGCCCCTTGACTATACACGCGCGCGCGCACGTAACCTGCCAGGCGCTGCACTGCATGTGTGCCCACCCATAACTCCCACCCCTGCAGCACGCCGACCGCAGCATGCTGACAGTAAGCAAGCACTCCGCAGGGGTCGGCCCACTCCCCCGGCCGACCTACGACTCCTCCTGTCTGCGCTATCTGCGCCAGCACCGCCCGCATAGCTCGCGCACGCAGGGCGTTAAGACCTGGCTTGGGCGCGCCGGGCGCTGAGCCGCGCCCAGGGCGCTGCGCAACGCCCGCCCTGCCGCCGCCGCACCAGCATCGCCGCCGGCGCGGCCCGCGCGCACCGCCCGCGCCGTCAGCCCCGAGGGCCGCGCTCGCCCCCCAGGCGGCGCTGTCAACGCGCCGCTGTGGCCACTACGCCCGCCCCGCACACGCCTGGCGCCCATCGCAGCCTCCCCGCCGCAGGCACCCCCATCGCAGGCACTAACAGGCGTTTGGGCCACTGGCGGGACGCCGACTCTGGCATGGCCCAGCGGCGCAGTAGCTGGTCCCGCCACGTCGCACCCGGCGCGGACGATGCCAGGGCTGTCTGCCCTTGCAGGACACCCTGCATCATGCGCGCCGGCCTCCGCGCCGCGCCGGCGCTTGCGCGCCTCGCGCCCGCGCCGGCGCGGCCTGCGCTCGGCCGCCGTCGCGACCCGCTCGACCGCCCGCTCTAAGGCCGGCGAGGCAGCCGGCGCCAGGGCAGGCTCTTCCGCCGGCGCGCTGTCACCGCCAGGCGCGCATGCAGGCTCGGGCTCCTGCGCCTGACTCGGGTTGAGGCCCCTGCCTGCGGCTGCTGCGCCGCTGCAGCCGCCGCGGCCGCCAGCGCAGCCGTCGGTTCCGGCGGCTGCTGCAGCGGGCGCAGGGCACGTTGTTCCGGCCAGGGCGGGGCCGGCGGCGGCGGCGGCGGAGGCAAGCGCTTCGCCCGCTGCTGAAGCCGGCCCTGATGAGGGCACGCGGCTGCGCGCCGCAGGCACGGGGGCGTGGGGCGCCAAGGCTGCAAGATGCGGCCCGGACGCTGTGTCCTGCAGGCGCTCCCGCATCATGACCACGTAGCCTTCGCTGCCCCCGCTCCACACGCCTGGCGGAACGCGCGGACACTGTGGGCTCCCGAGCATGGGTATGGCAGGCGCGAGGCGCAGCTTTCAAACGCACAGAGGGTCAGGCGCACGGCCGTGCGTTATCGGATGCAGCACATCCTGGGACCTGCAGCGGCTCTAACTCACAGGCAACAAAAACTGCCTTGCCTTGCTGCACATCACAGCATGCAGGCTCAAGGTCACACAGGTCGGCGCTGCGCACAGAGGCTTAATGGAGGGAGGTGCAGAGGCAGAACCTGGTACCCCCTGCAATCTGAGCCAGGCGGCCTTGCACAGGCACCCGGCCATGCCCCCGCCGCAAGCGGCAGCTGACTGCGTACCTGAGCTGGCGGGGCGGGGCGGGCTGGCAGATGCTGTGAGCGCGCCCTCGTCGCGCTCTTCGCTGCTCATCCAGCGGCTGCGCCCGCTCTCCTCCACACCTTCGCCTGCGCGGCATGCGCCACTTGCGCTGGTGCTCAACATGCTGCAGCGTCTGCAGTGTTTGCGCCCGGCACGGGTATGCACAGGGAGGGTGTCCAAGGAGGGAGGGCATGCGGGCAAAGGCTCACGTGATGGTGCAGCGCCGTTGGCGCCTGCATGGCCGTGGAGCCCGTGCATGGCCGTGGAGCCCGTGCAAGCGACAGTTTTGTCCTCCTGCTTGCGTGCAGCTGGAGCGTCATGCTTTTCATGAGCCCTTGAGCTGCATCAAAAGCTTTCGCACCTTGTTCAAACACGGGGAGCGGCGCAGCAGCGGCCGCCGCAGCATCGGCCGCCTCCGCCACCAGCAGGTCGTGCGCGGCCACAGACAGCCCGCAGGCCGCAAAGCCGCGCAGCTCGCGCGCGAAGCGCGCGGCGTGCTCGAACATGAACGGCGCCGCCGCGGCCTCCACCACCGCGCACCACTGCCGGACACAATGGCTGCAAACAGCTCATTACGCCAGGCTGGGCGGCTGGCGGCAGACCAGTGCTGCGCATGGCGGCCTGCTGCGGCCTGCCTCTGCCATGCCCCGCTCGTGCCAGCTGCCCGACATGAGGCGCGCCCCTCGTCGACGCGTGCACGCGACCCACCACCAAACCTGTGCAACAACACCTTCTGCACGCAGTTGCCGCATGGCAAGACCTGCTGCTCTCTGAACTTCAAAATACCGCACCGCCTGGCTCCTTACACCTCAGGACGCGCACCTCAGCCTCGGGCAGGTCCCGCGCGCCCCGCCGCGCGCCCGAGGCGGCGCGCAGCGTGGCCAGCAGCAGCTGCGCGACCAGCTCGACGTCGGCCTGCAGCAGCAGCGCCTGCAGCTCGCGCTGCAGCCAGGCCGCGACCGCCGGGCGCGCCGCCAGCGCCGCCAGCGGCTGCCTGGCGCGCGGGTGGGGCCGGGGGCTCCGTCGCAGGGAACAGGGACCAATTGGCCGCTGTCAAGTCAAGGTTAAAGTCCGTCGCAGGGGATAGGAACCAGGCAGCCGCTGTCAAGTCAAGGCCAAAGTCCGTCGCAGGAGACACGACCAAGCAGCCGCTGTTCTGTGTCAAGGCCTAAGCCTGTAGGAGCACCTGGGGCAGTGTGCGGAGCTTGCACAGCCGCCAGGCACGTGCTGCGGCCGGTCCACTACCGCCGCGCTCGCGTCTAAACTCCCAAGGGCTTGCCCACAACTACAGAGGCTGTATGGGGCCAAGAGAAGCACCTGGAGCGCGGCGCTGCAGCAGCGGGGGCGCTGTAGTACACCGCCCGGCGCCGCCGCTGCGCCAGTGTCAGCACGGGCGCGCCGCCGTCGGCCAGTCCAGGGGGCGCGTCGACGACATACTCGCGCCTGCGTGGCAGTGGCCTCATATAGGTACCCAACTCCTGACCAGAGCCTCCCAAAGAACCTTGTACGACACTTGCAGGCGCCACTCTGGTGCAAGACAAGCCGGACACCCAGCACGCGCAGGGCATGGCCCCGCTCCTCTTGCGAAGCGCGCGTGGCCACTACTTACTGGCCTTGGGCGGGGGGCGCAGCTCACCGGTACGCCTGGTCGTGGCAGTCATATACGAAGGAGCGGTAGCGTGCGCGGCAGAGCGGGCAGGACAACCCCGCATGCTCGCCAAGGTGTGCAGCCTGCGAACGACTCCAGGCCCGGATGCACTGCCGATAGCAGTCTGAGTCAGCTCTGGTGCACGCTAGCTCTGCTCGGGCTGTGGCAGCTGACAAGAGTCACCGCCAAAAGAAAACATGTTTGCTTGCACTGGCCTTGCCACAAAGCACTGCTCTGAAGCAGCAGCAACTGTCGCAGCTGGGCAAAAGCAGCGCTCACCTCGACACAGAAGGTATGGAAACAAGTGTCCAAGAATGCCTCAGCTTCTGGGCTGGTGCGCTCGAGGCAGACGCTGCAAACAGTCCCTCCCAACATAGGGCGGCCCCGTCACAGGCCTGCCAGCAACACAGAGGATGAACCGCGCGCATCACCCCACTCTGCTTGCGGACTCTCCTCTCGGCCCTCCGTCCTGGCTTTTTTCCCTTCTCCTTTTGTTTTGCCTCCGTTTCAAAGCCTGGAACACCCCAGGGCTTTCTGCCTTGGAAACAGCCTCCAGGAACCACCCTTTCGTGCATGCAAGCACAACAGAGCAGCCGCCACACAGAGCAGCAAGCAGCTGAACACCACGGTTAAATTGTCTCTCGGCAGCAAGGTACAACCTGCCTCACCCTGGCAAAGCAAACACAAACATCGTGCTGAACACACTGTACCGGTAGACCTGGCCGCCCCATTTCGGCAGCCAGCACAAGCTGTTGTTGCCCAAGGTATATGACGGGTAGCTAGTAGCTAGGAGCCCTGCAGCAGCTGCCTCGGAAGCGGCCTCAGGTGCTGCCGGGGCACAGCGGCGAGGCAGCGGATGCGAGCGCCCCGCGCCCCAGGAACCAGTCCACCATGCCGGCGGCCGCCGCAGGCGGCAGCACGTGCCCGCCCTGGAAACGGTCGTACGTTACATTGTACCCCCGGCCCTGCAGCTCGCACACGACCTGCGCAGCGGCACGCGGCGCGTCACACCCTCCGACGACAGTGCAAATGCATGGCCGTCGTTGGCGTTTTCGCAACAGCATCCAGCGCCCAGCCAGAGCACACACACACTCCGGCGCATCAAGACCTGCTGACTCGGGCGACGCTACCGGCTGTGTTCGCCGTGACTGCATGCACTACTTGCATGATGTGGCGGTAGGGGGCGCCACAGTCGCTCACCGAGTCGCCGCCCTGGCCGATGGGGAACAGCGTGTCCTGGACGCCCGCCGACACAAACACCGGCGGCCGGCCCTGCGTCACGATGGGCAGGATGCCGCCGGGCGAGTTCGCCATGACGCGGCTGAACAGGCCGCCGTTTGCGAGCCCTGCCGCGCGCGCACACACGCGCTCGGCGCTGCAGCCCGGCAGGCGGCGCGGCGCGGCGGACGGCAGGCCCGCAGCGGCCCCTGCGCATGGGCGCGGGAGTCGGGGCGCGCGCTCGCCGCGCGAGCCGCGCCGGCCGGGGGCCGCCCGGGAGCCGGCGCGCCTAGGGACAGGGCGTAGGTCGCGCCATCCGAGAAGCCCTGCATGCCCAGGCGCGCGGCGTCCACGCTGTACAGCGCGCGCGCCTGCGCCAGCGCGGCGGCGAGGAACGCGACGTCTGGCCCGAACGACGAGGTGAGGAACCAGTCCCAGGTCGCGCCGCGCGAGTCGGGCGCCACGAGGATCACGCCTGCGCATGAGCGCGCACGCGCTGTGGTCGGTGGGAGGTGCCGCGCTGCGAGGCCTCACTGCGGGACCAGGACGCGCATGCGACGAAAACACCACATATGCGCCTGCAAGCGCCCGGCGGCAGCAGACGCGCTGCAGCGCAGGCTTGGCTGAGCACATCCGGCCAGAGGAGGGCTGCAGCACCGCAGGCTCGTGCCCAGCCTTGATATATGCTTTGCTCTGACCAATGCTTTGCTCTGACCGAACGACGCCTGACGCCTTGCCCAGAACAGTGCAGCTCAGACACACCCTGCTGCCACGCCCAACCGACGATTAGCGACAGCACAACTCCTGGGCGGCGCAGCCTGCGCAGCTTGATACGGGCACCTGTCCCTTTCACAGCGCACCAAATAAACACATATCTCGGCTCATTGGGAAGCAGGCGGACCGGTGCACAGCGCACCCGACGAGTTTGCCTTGTCGACGAGCACGCCCAGGCCGTCCAGGCCGCCCTTGCCAGCGCCGTGGAGGGCGACGACGAGCGCACTGGGCGCGGAGGCCTGATAGCTGCTGGGCACGAAGACATAGCCGTCGCGGCCGCTCCCGGACAGCCCGAGGCGCAGGATGCCGGTCGGCGCCGTTGCGTTTGGGCGCCCCGCGGCCTGCGCCCTCTCCCCTTGCCCTTGGCAAGCGGCGCCCTTTAGGCAGGGCGGCACTCCCAGTGTGCACGCACAGGCATGCGCAGAACCAGCTCGACCAGGCTTGAGCAGCCAGTGAGCACGCATAGCTGGAAGCCGCACCATGGACACGTGCAGAGAACACTCTACAGGAACATGCGGGGCCGTGCAGCTCACCGCGGCGACAGAGGGCAGCCTGCCAGCGGCAGCCTCCGGCCCGGCCTGCTGCGTCGCCGAAGCTTGGAAAGCGGCAGCGTTTGGCAGCGTGCCAGCGACCCTCTGTGCGAGCTGCGCCGCCCTCTGGCCATCATCCTGACTGGCCACAAGCTGAAGCGTCAACGGCGCCACTAGGCAGGCAGGGAGGCTGCGACAGCTTCGCATTGCGCGTTGCAGGTCAGGTCAGCAGCGCGGAGCGACGCGGAACGCAATCTCCATAGATTGATACGTACACATGCAGAAGTTGCGAGTTAAATACGTGTTGAACAACTTTGGCAAGCCAAAAAAAAAACTCAGCGTATACAGTACCCTCGCAATATAGGGTCACATCTTCAGAGACAGCTACATGTCCCCCTGCCGTAAAGAACGGCCTCCACTGTAACAGATATAAAGAGTGTATTGAATACACAGCGCTGGGACTGGAAGGCTTTTCAAGATGGCGATGACCTGCACTTCGACTTTCCTGGGCACACCCTTGACGAGCCGTGCGCGCACAGCTCCGACCGCAGGTGAGCCGAAACTCGGCGGGCTCCTGGGGCCTCAAGCTGCTGTGCAGCCGATGGGGCCGGGCTCGACTCGAAAGAGATATTGCACAAAGGCTGGCACTGCAGCCTGAGACCCGGGCAGTACGTGCCTGAGTGTCTTGGCCGCGCCGGTCAGTGTGCGGACGGAGCCGGTGGTGCACGGAAGGCTGTAAAGTGCATCCGACATTTAGGCTTAGCCTCAAGGTTGATAGGCAATGCCAGGCCTGGGAAGGCTGACATGGCGTGCATGCCTGGTCCCTGGCTGTGTTTGCTGCTGCAGCGTGGCAAGGGCGGCTGATCCACAGTTCAATCAAGTCAACGTACTGCCAATTGCTAGAGCGCTGCGGCGTGCTTGATCTGCTCAATGCAGCAGACACCGCGGGGCTGCAACACCCTCGCCATCTGGCGGCGCAGGCCGGCGGGGAGTGGCAGTGGAGGCGAAGAAGAGCGGGGGTCTCCTGAACAAGGCCCTCGGCCTCGACAAGGGCGCGGGGCGCCCCAGCAAGGACCGGCAGACCGTCGAGCGCGGCGAGCGGAGCCAGGTGCCGCCCCATGGTGGCGCGCTCGCCTGGTCAGCTTGCGTACAGACAGGACAGGAACATGGAGCTGACTCCGAGGTGGTGCGTGAGTGGATAAGACAGCGCGTGCCTGACCCAGGCGCAGCCTTGTGCTCACCTCAGCCAGGTCACCCAACCCCTGTATCGGAGCGCGCAGGCAAAGAAGGAGAAGAAGCTGGTCCCCTGGAACCAGAGGCTTTTCGACACGCAGCCTGGCCGCGCGCTCAAGTGCGTTGGCACAGCGCTTGCCGTTTGTCCAGCGCTGGCCCTGCGCCTGTGCCGCAAGCAAGCCACAGGTGGATTTACTAGCTGCATACTGACTTTGTAAGAGCAGAAGCGCTGTTTAGTGTCGAGTGCTCTCACTGCTGTCTCGACTTTTGTGGTCGGGTGTTGCTGTGGTCTCTGTATGCCAGACGAACATGGGCAGGCGGTGCGCGCGTGGTGCGAATTGTCGCGCGACGTGTCTGGCACAGGATGAAGGACGCGCGCAACGTCCCGAAGGAGGGCGGCTACGGCGGCGGCGGCCCGAGCCAGAGCCTGAAGAAGGGCATCAAGAACGCTGCCGGCACGCGGCCGGGGGGGCTGCTCGACATCGACCCGCTCGTATACGTGGGCGGTGCGTGGCCCTCGTGCCCCGCGTGCGCTCTGTGTAACATTGCAGGGCAGTCGGCGCCAAGCTGGGAAAAACCCAAGTCACCCTGCGTCTGCCTACCTTGTCGACCAATGGGAGTGCCGCCGTCTTGGCTGCCGCCATAATAGTGTATGGGGTATGCAAAGACTCACTGGACCCAGCGTTCGCCTCCTTGAAGTGCGTGCACTTTGGGGAACTCGTCTTGCCTGCAAGCTAGGACTTCTGTGAACTGTAGCAATTGAGTCAGGATAAATCGTATAAGCCATGTGTTGAGTCCGTGTGGCTCATCATGTGATGCCATGCCTTTGCCACAGTTATCGTGGCAGCAAGTACCTGTGGGGCAGGGACCATAAGCAATTGAGATTCTGGTCCATGCTGCAGGTCGCCTCTTGGGCCTATACATCCGTGGGGTTCTGCAGGATGACAGCGGCTGACAGAATGTGCTGGTTGCCACAGGCCTGCTGGCCGTGTTTGTGGCGCTCACCCTGGCGCTGACCGGCACGAACAACCCTGCGGCTGGTTAATCGACAGGCGGTGACAAGCGGTGCGCCCAGCGCGCCTGTCCAGCTCCTGGAGTCGGCGCTGGTGTGCATACGCGTACTTCACCTGTCAGCATGTAGCTGGACGCAGGCACTGCGGCATGGGATAGGACAGAAAAGGCACGGTGTGGTGGGCAAGCAAAGCTTCTTTCCCCTGGTTGACAAAGACGGCTTGCTTGCTCTAGCCTAGTGGACGAGCTAGGAGACGGCATGGGATAGGAAAAGAAGGCAGGCAGACGAGATGGCGCTGACACCGAGCGTTTGGGTGCGCGCAGGTGGAGGGTTGCAGCAGCGCTGTCTGTCTTTCTGGTCTGTCTGATGGAGGGATGCGAGTCTGGTTGAATCTGGTGTGTCTGCCAAATTCTGTAGCGTAGCCACGCAGGACTCAAGGGCTGCCTGCTGTCGTGGTCCGCACTGAGAAGAGCAATGTTTTTGGACGCAGTGCTGATAGCTTCATGGGCCAGTGTTCTGCTTCAGGCGAAGCTGTAATTGATCGCTTGTATGTATGAGGCGTAGTGAACTGAAGGACGCTGAGCACTAACTTCTTCGCACGGAGATTGTCATCAATCACCTCTGGGCGTAGGTAAGGATGGCTGAAAGTCACAAGGCCGTCTGTGAGCAGAGGCGCTTGCAACCAATGCATGCAACTGACGAATGAATGAATTACTACCGTGTATCAGCCAACTGATGCATGTTCAACTGCACATCGTGGTCATTGTGTTGTGCTTCACACTCCCGCCTTTTATGAAGTGCATGCCCAGGCCTGCGCTGAAGTGGTGTCTTTATAGAACAAAGGCAGGGCGAGTGTTCTGGCCAGTGTTCCACGAGAGGAACACTGGCTACTGATGTTGAAATTGCCTTCCACAACCCTAATCACCACCCTCCCCTCTCTGAGAGGCTCTCTCTTAGAGATCGCGCCCAGCCCGGTTGCTCCGCACTTAGCACCAAGGCGCGCAGGCCAGACGTCAGTGTTGGCGCCAGGGAAGTGTTCCTGCTGGTAGCAGCGCGCACTTGGCCCGTACCGCCCGCGCGCCTGCCAGCATGGCTGGCAAGAACGTGGTGTCTAAACTGGCCGACATGAAGATTAAGGAGGTGCCTGGGACGGTGTGGGGGCATATCAGGGACAACGTCAGCTGGGAGAGCTATCACAGCACCCGCGCGCGCATGAGCTCGTTCCTCAAGGACTACACGGCCAAGTACATTGACACTGGCAGCCCGCGGCCGCTGTTTGACGTGATGGGGATCCTGTTCGTCACGTCGTACGTTATTGCGTACCCCCAGGCGCGCAGCGGCAGAGCCCCCTTTTCCTTCTGCGTGTGTTGCTGTGTGCGCACACCGGCTACTGCTAGCGTGCCGGGAGGGCGTTGGGGCCCACGCTGGCGTGCTGCTTCAGTAGGGCACCAGTGTGCCACTGGTTTGCCAGCGGGCTCAGTGCTCGCGCTGCTACACAGGAGCTGAAGCACTACAGGGCGGAGATGCAAGCCAAGCTGGATGCGGAGCTCGGGAAGGAGCCAGCAGCGCACCACTGAGCGTCGCGGGGCTGGCCGAATGGGGGCCGAGCGCTTGCCGCCGGGGTGCACGCCTGCACCCTGCTCTCAAGCTGCGTGTGTGGAGACCGGGTGTGAGGCAAGGGACTGGGCGTGTCGTGGGACCGGTGTCGAGAGCGGTCCAGGAGGTGCTTGAGCACTGGAGGTGCCAACTGCGCTCGGTATGTTTATGGGCTGGGTGTGATGTCAAAAGGCTGGATGTGAATGCGCCCTGAGCGGCCCTGTGAACAAGCTTTCCAAGGGCGCCGTGTCCCCAGCACTCACAGCACCCTGAACAGCAGGTTGGTCAGGTACTCGCTCTCGGGGCACGCTGGGTCCAGCGGGTGGTCGCCGCCCGCGCCGCCGCGGCGCAGCAGCGTCACGCGCCGGCCCGCGGCCGCCGCGGCTTCCTGCATCACCACACGTGCGCTTCCTCAGCAGGACAGCTGTGGGGACGTTGCAGGGCAAGGGCAGCATCCTTGGCAGCCAGGAAGAACACACAGCGAGCAATCTGAGAAGAACGCTCCTGCAGCATAGGGTGGTTGTGCATGAGGTGTGCGAGACGGCCGGGCTCCTGGGTCACAGACCGCCTGCACCAGGCCCAGGAGCAGGGCGTCCTGCAAGACGGCGCCAGAGCCAGCAGCAGGGCGCCTGGGCGGTGCGACAGAGGCGGCAGGGCTGCTGGGCCACAGCGCGCCTGCACCAGGCCCAGCAGCAGGCCGCCCTGCGTCACGGCGCCGGAGCAGGAGCACGTCATCAGCAGGCCGCCCGGCGCGACCAGCCGCAGCGCGCGCGCGTTGAGCTGCCGGTACTTTGGCGCCGCGCGCGCCAGCGCCTGCGGCGCGGCAGGCGTGCCGGCTCGCGCACCCGCCTCTTCTGTGCTCTATGCTGTCTGCGCCTGCGGCGTCGCTCGCAGCTGTTGAGCATCAACCTCCCAGGGCGCCTCGCTTCTCGGCAAGCAGCTCTGGCGATGCCGCCGCAGAGCTCGAGCCGACGCCGGACGGAGGCTGGCAGCTGCAGGCATGTTGCAACATAAGCGGCCGCCAGCACGCAGCACTTGCGCACACAGCCCCGCATTGAGCGCTCTGTCGTTCCCGCTCTACAGCTCGCTGGCACAGCCACGGCACGGTGCTGCCCTCAGCATACATGACAGGACATGATATGAGTGTATAACACACGCTTTGTCAGGCGCCGCGGGCGGTGGCCTGTCGCCTGCCGGCGCCGCGCACCGGCGCCGCGCACCTTGCGGCTCGGCGCCAGCTTGGGGGGGTCGAGCACAACGATGTCCCAGGCCTGCGGCGCGCCGGCGCGCATGAAGTCCGCGACGTCCGCGCGCACCCACTCGCAGCGGCCGGCCACGCCGTTGCGCTCTGCATTGTGCTGCGCTAGCGCCAGCGCACTCTGGGAGGACTCCACGCCTGCAGCACACCCCGCGCAGCAAAAAGTTCAGCGGGGTCGCACGACACGGTGCACGTCCACGCGCGGAACACTGAAAGCCTCCCAGACAGATTTCCAGATATATACATGGCAGCTTCCCATGCCAACTACTGCACCTCCGACGCACTGCACCCGAAGTACATAGAAAGTGCTCAATCAAGTGCTGCCCAGGCGCGCCGGTGACAGCCGAGGCGCCGCCGAGCGCCGCGCTCAGCGCGAAGCCGCCACTGTAGCAGCACAGGTCGAGCACGCGCTTGCCGCGCGCCAGGCGGCGCAGCTCCGCGCGGTGCGGCCGCTGGTCTGCGCGCGGCGCGTGTCAGGCGCCGCCCGTCCTGCCTGTGCGTGCCAGCCAGGCTGTGCCAAGGCCGTGCTGAACATATAATAGCCACTAGTCTGTGAGCTGCAGCGGCAGCCAGAGGCGAGTGTCTCGTGTTGTCATGCGCCTGTAGAAGGGCACGAACCACGCTGGAGCAGCCCCCGGGCCTGCGATTGGACCTGGCCAGTGCATTGCAGTGAGGCGCAGCAGCGCACGGCAAACAAGTCAGCCGGCAGCCCCGCACCGGCGTAGAAGCCGGTCTTCTGGCCGCGCGCTGGCTGCACCGCAAAGCGGACGCCCTCCTCCGATACGAGCACCTCCAGGGGCGGCTCGTCGGCGGGTCCCACGTCCGCGCTCTGCGCACGTTGCGGAGCTGCTTAGTGAACAAAGTGGCAGCCACAGGCGCACAGCCGCCCTGCACTGCATACACCATCAACCACCAAGCCTGACCTGCACCAACATCGTCCTGTCATGCAGCGCGGCGGCCATGTGATACGCCTTCGCCGCGCGCATGCTACTGCACAGCATGGAACATGTCCATTTTTGATCTGCTGTTGTGTGTGGCTGCACACAATTTTGCGGTGCATCACCACCTGCAGTAAACAGCCTTGTGCGTTGTGAGTGGGGAAGCCTCAGAGCACTGCAGGCCCGCCCAGCGCCACAGCAGAGGCCGGCATGCACTGCCCGTCACTGAGGACCTGCAGCACGGCCGTCACTGGACGCGACTTGAGCGCATCGCACGACGCCAGTGACATGCAGGAGGCCCCCCGGTACCTGCTCATCTCGCGCGCCACGCTCGTCGGCCGCACCCTCGGCGTCCGCCCCGTCGCGGCCTGCACCGCCGCCCGCCCCGCCGCCTCCCGCGCGCGCCGGCCTGCTCGGCATCTCCAGGCCCTCCTCGCGCAGCATGTCCACGGACGGCCGCCACACCAGGCGCCACTGCCCCGGCCCGTTGAAGCCGCCCGCGCCCGGCGCGCCCCCCGCGCGGCACCCTTCCGCTGCCCCGGCCGGCCGCCCGCCCCCGCCGCCGCTGGCCGCAGCCTCCGGCCGGCCGCTCGCAGCCAACCCCACCTCGCCCAGGCCGCTGCTGCGCAGCTCGTAGCCGCTGTCAGAGCCTCCGAGGCGCCCCTCGGTGTCGGCTGCGCCACTCGTGCTCGCAGCCCCTGTCCCGTCCCGCTCGCTCATGCTGCTCTCATCCGCGGTCAGCCCATGCGCGTCCACGCCAGGCGCCCCACTGCTGCACTGGTCTGTCCCCGGAGCCTGCGCCAAATCTTCCGTCCAGCCTGCCTCCAACCCCGCCAGCTCCGCGGCGTCGGCCGCCGGCGCGCCCGTGGGACTGCCGCCGGGGTGAGGCGTGGGCGGCGGCCCCAGCGCGGCGAGCAGCGCGCGCTCGACGGCGCCGCGGTGCACCTCGACCCACGCGGCGGAGGACGCGACGACCACGCAGTCCCCGAGCACGTCCACCACCAGGCCGCTCAGGCGGTCGCCCTCGCTGCGCGCGGCGCCGGGCCTGTCAGAGCGCCGCGCCGCCGCCCGCGCTGGCGCCGCGCCAGCGGCGCACAGCAGCAGAGCATGACTGAGAGCGCGGCTCCGCATTCGCTGACCTGGCGGCAGGCCAATGCGGAGCCCGCTGGGTGCAGCCCCTGCTGAGGCGCTGCCAGCCTGGTGGGCCCAGGGCGCGGGGGCCCGCGCCTGTTGATGAGCCGGTAGACCGTGGTGCCGGCGGAGGGCAGGCCCAGCGCGGCGCGCAGCGCGGCCGCGGCCGCCACGCGCGCGGCCAGCAGCGCCGGCAGGTTCAGCGCGAGCGCCGGCGCGCGGCGCGCCTCGTCCTCCAGCTGCAGCACCCTGCGACGGCGCAGCCACATATATATATATATTAGGGTATATGACCCTATCCCAGCCACACGCGGTGCTCGCAGCCAGGGGGCACACGTGCGCCGCAGGGCGGCGCGGCGCAGCATTCATGCCTGCGCTGCGCAACGCCTGGTCGCCAGGGAGGCATGCTCTGCGGGCAGCATGGGGCCGCGTGGCGCCTGGAGAGCGCGCGCCAGGGCCACACAGCCAGCAAACCGCACGGGGTACACGCACACAAGCACATGCCAACGCCCGCCTCGCCAAGCACTCCGCACCGCCGGCCAGAGCTGGTGATGCAAGGGCACTTCCAACTGTAGACTGCAAGGGCACTTCCAGTTGTTGATGGGGCTCGCTGGGGGCTGCGCGACCGGCGCGCACCGCACGCGGTACATGGAGACAGAGTTGTACACGCCCCAGCCCAGCACGCGCTCAGCGCCGTCTGCGAGCACGATGGGGTCGCCGCTGCGCGGCTGCGGCCGGCCGACGATGCGGTCCAGCGCGCCGTTGAAGACGAGCGGGTGGCCCTGCGCGAACAGGCGCGCCTTGCCGCCCTTGGTGACGGCCACCGGCGTGCCTGCGCGCTGGTGCAAGCGGAGGTGCTGGGCTCTGGTGCCACTGGCGCACAGGCGTGCAGCTCCCCGCAGGCCTGCCCTCAGACGAATGGCTGCCTCAAGAAACAGCCCAGTTTTTAGTGCTTTGCCCTGCAAGTGCCAGATGACGAGGCTTGCTGCGATACACTGTGCTGTCACAACGCAGCTTACCGGCGCCACAGCAGAGGACATGCACAGGAGAAGCGGCGCAGCTCACCTAGCCGCCGCGCAGCTTCGCCAATGACAGAGCTCTCCGCTTGGCTGTCTTGTCCTTTGCGGTCGTTGTCCGCGCGCACCCGGCGCCGGCTGGTCTCACTTGCGGCGGCCTGCGGTGCGGCATTGACGGTGCGCCGCTGCGGCTCTCCCGACGGGGGAGGAGGCAAGTACGCATGCCTGCTGAGGCTGTGCACGTGGCGGACGTGGCAGGAAGCACGCCAGCCCCGTTGCCAGCCGGCCTGTTTGAGACGCATAAGGCAAGCACACAGCAAGTGCTCGGCCAGCACCATGCACTGCCTCACCTCAGAGGCCGCTCAGCTAGCACTGCTTTCTGCGCTTGGACTGCAGAGTTATGTAAACAGCTCAGCTCGTGCTGCTAGAGCGCAAAGCGAGTTTGGCTCCACCCCGGGTTAAAGCTTGGGGCACCTTCACTCCCGACACCTGCAAGGAGCGCAGCTCCTGCAACTCACTGTGTGTCTGCTCCCGGGCACAGCGCAGGACAGGTGCCTTTTTGTAAATAGCGTCAAGCAGACAGGAGTGGCCGGCGCGCCCGCCAGGCGCATGGGCGCGATTAGCAGTGGGGCGTGCGCCTGCCGCAGGAGAGCGCGGCAAGCGCTTTAGTGGCGTGCCAGCAGCGTGCGGAACGCATCCACGCAAGGCGGCCGTCGGCCGCCCCGGACAGCGCGAGCTGCACACAGAGCACCGGGAAGGCAGCCACGTGCGGGTGTGCTTGGCGGCGTAAGCAAGAGAGCCCGGGGGCGCGTTGCGCCGCGATGGCGTCCGCGGATGGCAAGCGAGCACTCCCCCAAGAGGCCAATGGCGGGCACCAGCAGCTGACGCTGAAGAAGCAGCGGCGGGAGGATGGGTCAGCGCTGGCCGTGTCAGCCAAGCGGGTCGAGCCGGAGGTGCGCGGCGCGCGGCCTTGCACCGCCCGGCGTCCAGCGCAGGGCCGTGCTGGCTGGGCAAAGCCGTGTGCGGCCAGGCGACCTTTGGCCTCAAGCAAGCTGGGAACTAGGCGGAGTGTATCTGTTTCCCCGGGGCCACGCATGCCGTGCGGTGCGCGGCATGGTTGGCCAGTCAGTGCAGTCGTTGCCCCTTGTGCTGCTGCGCTGGTAGCAAGGCGTCACCCAACACGATCGTAGCAGCAGCGCACTGCGCAACGGTGTCGAGGAGGAGGGACTGCGCACCCTCTTTTGCGCCCGCTGCCGCTGGCAAGAGCACGTCCGGCGCGGCGCGCAGGGCCCCGCGCGGACGTCCGCGCTGCTGGCGCCGACGATGCTGCTGACGGGGCACGCGGGCGAGGTGTTCACCGCCAAGTTCAGCCCGGACGGCGCGGTCGTCGCGTCCGGCTCGCACGACAAGCACATCTTCCTCTGGCGCACGTACGGCGAGTGCGAAAACCACATGATGCTGCGCGGTGCGCGCTCCCGCGGCGCCCGAACAACCTAAGCCCCCCACGCTGGGTGCAAAGCGTGGGGCTTCTGCACCCAGAAGCTCCACGCTGCTTCTGCGTGCAGACTTTAGAGCTGAGCTGAGCGAGCTCAGCTGGGAGCTCAGCTGAGCCTGAGCCGCTCCTGAGCTCAGGCTCAGGAGCGGAGCCTGAGCGCGCGCGGCTCTGCTCCTGACAGCGCGAGCATTCGAGGTGCACAGGCTGCAGGCGCTCGGACGGCAATAGCAGCCGCTCCTCCTGGCTGCGCATGTGCGCCCACACGGCGCAAGCGCTCACGGAGGCCGGCCGCGCCGCCCGGCAGGTCACAAGGGCGCGGTGCTGGAGCTGCACTGGACGACGGACGGCGAGCGCATCGCGTCCGCGTCGCCCGACAAGAGCGTGCGCGTGTGGGACGCTGCCACCGGCGCCCAGGCGCGTCTGGCTGCACCGTGGGGAGGCTCGGAACTCTTGCAGGGTTCTAATGGGTGTCGGCCTGTTGTGCAGGGTTCTGCATTCGCCGGCGGCGGTGGCCTGCAAAGAAAGATACAAGACGCTTGTCTTACTTAGCCGTGAGGGTTTGGCCCTTAGCACTTGCTGCGCCGGCTAGCGGTGTGACCCCCAGGGGGGAGGGAGGGGGGGGGGGGGGGGGGGGGCCGCGCACCAATTGCTAACATAGGCGGCACCCGCGCAGGTGAAGAAGATGGCTGAGCACGACAACTTTGTCAACAGCTGCTGCCCGCTGAAGCGCGGGCCGCCGCTGCTGGTCAGCGGCTCGGACGACGCCACGGCAAAGGCGTGTGGCGCATGCTCTCGCATGGGAGAGTTGTTATGGATGATTTGTCTGGAAGTAGCACAATCCTTGGTCAAGTCGAGCGCCGCAAGAGTACTGGGGCCGACTGGCAACAAGGGCTGCCGCTGCGCACACTCTGCAAACTCTGCTGTTTGTAGTCGTCTATGCGCTTGGGCTGACTGCTGGTGCTCCTGGTCATGGCACAAACAAAGGCGCGCCTGAGAGCCCGCCGCTGCGCCGCAGCTGTGGGACCTGCGCGCCAAGCGTTCGGTGGCGACCTTTGACGAGCGCTTCCAGGCGCGCCCATGGCCTGCTGGCTTGCCGCCCATCTACTGTAGACCGGCTGGCTGGTTGCCGGACGCGCTTTTCATCCAGCGCACAGCTCAATAAGGTCAGGCCAAAAAAGCACACGCTCTGTGCCCCGCTTGGGCGCTGCCGCTTGGCGACGCCGCCGGCGAGAATGTCCGCCTGTGGTGGCGGCCTGCGCTGGCGTGGGAGCCCGCTTCTGCATTCCCAGTGTTTCAAAGTTAATCCTCTAGGGCTGACCTCTGCATGCCGAGGGGTATCTGTACTGACTGGGGCTGGGGGCCTTGCGCAGGTGGTGGCTGTTGCGTTCGCACACGCCGGCGACCAGGTGTACGTGGCGGGAGTGGAGAACGTCATCAAGGTGTGTATTCATGCCCCTGAGGGCGCCACGGAGCCCGCCACGTGCAGCGCAACCACCGCGCTGCACCTGCACTGTTCCCGCTCCTGCGCACAGGATGTGCAGAGGCCCGGCGCGGCGCGCTCGGCGAGCCCGGGCCTTGCCTGAAGCGGTGGTAGGGTAGGGCTGGAGTAGGTTTGATCCTGTACACCTGCGCGCCGCGCAGGTGTGGGACCTGCGGAAGGCCGAGGTTGCGATGACGCTGAAGGGCCACGCCAACACGGTCACCGGGCTGCGCGTGTCCCCGGACGGCACGCACCTGCTGTCGAATGCCATGGTGCGCGCCGCGCCGCCGTGCCCCGCTCCGCCCGTGCTGCAGGTGGAGACTCTAAGCAGCCCAGGTGCACTCTGTGCGTCTGCTTCGCAGCCTTGTGACTATGCACATCGTGCTGAGCATGCAGCACGGGTGTTGAGCAGAACTTTGCGACGCGCTGATCCCCGCCCTGGCAAACAGAGATCGCTTTCGCATGGATCTGTTAGACCCATGCGTCACTGCGCTGCTCCTGCGCCCAGAGCTCACAGCACGCGGCAGGCGCGCGTGCCACGTGCTGTGAGCTGTGAGCTGCGTGCTGTGAGCGTGCTGTGAGCTGGGCATGGGGCGCGCGCCGCGCGCAGGACAACACGCTGCGCATGTGGGACATGCGGCCGTTCGCGCCGGCAAACCGCTGCACCAAGGTCTTCACGGGCCACCAGCACAACTTCGAGCAGAACCTGCTCAAGTGCGACTGGTCGCCGGACGGCTCGCGGGTGCGCCCACAGCCGTGTACGGCCGAGCCAGACAGGCAGCCGTGAGGCTGACGTTCTCGCACGGGTTGCGCTGACGCGTGGGGCGCCAGGGTTGGCCTAGAGCCTGGCTAGTATGCAAAGTAACATGTCCAGGAGTCTGCCTGCGGCATTGCTGGTAAAGTGATCGGGGCCCACCAGGTGCATCCGCCAGACAGCATGCCCCGCGCCCTGCAAACCCTGCAGGGCCCCTGCGCGAGCCGGCGCTGGACGCGGCGTGGCTGCCAGGTGCCGCGCTCCTCGCCTGGGCCGCCGGCGGGGCGCTTATAGGCTGCCAGCCGGATGGACACGAGCCTGCACGCAGCTCCGCGCGGCTCACACAGCACAGCACGCAAGCCACTGCATGCGCGCCGGCCGGGCCGGCGCGGCCAGGCCGCGTGCGCGCCGGCGCCCCCCGCTCACGCGCCCGCCGCGCGCGCGCAGGTGGCCGCCGGCAGCGCGGACCGCATGGTGTACATCTGGGACGCGGCCACGCGCGCGCTGCTGTACCAGCTGCCCGGGCACGCGGGCTCGGTCAATGAGGCGGCCTTCCACCCCAGCGAGCCCATCATCGCGTCCGCCGGCAGCGACAAGCAGGTCTTCCTGGGCGAGCTGGTTCTCTGAGAGCCCCATGGCGGCTGTGAGGAGCCCATGGCGGCTCTGAGAGCCCCAGCGGCTCTGAGAAGCCTGTTGCGGCTCTGAGAACCCCGGGCCGGCTCGTCAGACTCCCATGGCGGCTCTGAGAGCCTTGTGGCGGCTGCCGGGCGCCCTTCCAGGCGAGCTGGGGGGTCTGGCCTGAGCCGCTGCACAGCATGGCGGCTGCCTGGGGTGCTGCGCTGGCGACGCCAGCCTGCTCTGATTTGTTTGATGGTCGGAGCGCTGGCGGATTTGCGGAGCGCGTGGCAGTCGCGAGCGGCCCGCTATTACGCCGGCGCTCTGTGACGGCTGAGCGGGAGTGCAGCGCAGTCGCTGGGCCGCTGCTGTGCAGCTTTGAACACCGTACCATGCAAATGATTGCAGCACTGTTGCAATATTCGTGCGCGCTGTCCTCTGCTGCGGACACATGGTATAGAGGTGCTTCCACTGGCACAGTCACCTCTTGTGTGCAGTTCAGGCCTGTACTGCACAGGCACTGTCAGCAGACGACCCGCTCGTGCTCCAATGCAGCGCCGATGCTGCGTCAGCAGCCTCCCTCGCGGCCCAGCTGAGAGCGCGCATGGCGCGCCCGCCCTACGCCGCGCTCAGCTGCATGACAACGCCGCCCAGCTTCGCCTGGTCCACCTGCACGCCGACGCCGCGCAGTCACGGTCTGCCCACAGTGCTGCTCAGGCACAGCCGCAGCCGAGGCAGTAGCCACCACTCCCTCAAAGCTCAGCTTCTACTGGTGCACCGGCATGCCGGCGGCGCGCAGACACGGCCTGCCCACAATGTTACTGAGGGACAGGCAGCAGCGCACCGCTCCCAGTCATGGCCTGCTCACGGTGGTGGTCAGGGACAGGCAACAGCGTATCACTCCCTCGGAGCTTCCTCAGGGCTGCAGGTGCCTGCATTGCAATGTCGACAGACAGTGTCTCTGCGAGCAGACTCCCTTTGTGTGGGGCCTTATGTGAGACGGAGGCAGTGGCGCACTATGTTGGTGAAGGTGATGTTGAGGCGGCCGCCGGCCACGGGGAAGCGCGGCACGGTGTGCTGCCACGCGGTCCGCGCGCCGACGAGCGCGACCAGGTCGACGCGGCGCAGCACCGCCTGGCCCTGGAACAGCACGTCGAACACGCGCTGCTGCGGCGCCGTGAAAAAGTTCTCCGCCTGCGGCGCCGCCCCCCGGTCGGTCAGGGAGGGCAGGCCGGCGCGCAGCGGCGGCGCCCCCCGGTCGGTCAGGGAGGGCAGGCCGGCGCGCAGCCTGCGCCTCTGCCTCGGCCGCTGAATCCACCTTGGTACTGGCAAAATAGATATAAGTAAGTTGCCAGGGTGCGCAGAGGACGAGACCGCCTTGAGCGTTGTGCTAGTGACCGGGCGCGCGCCGCGAGCAGCGTGACGTCGTAGTGCGCGTCCACCGGCGCGGGCAGCGACAGCGCCAGGCTGCCCGAGCACTCCGCCAGGAACACCGGCTGCAGGCCGCCCGCGCCGGCGATGACCGTCCCGGGGGCGGCCTCGGCGTAGCCGCCGCTCACAATCAGAGCGCTCGCGCGCGCCTGCCACACGTGCCCCTCCGCGTCGACGAAGTTGGGGGGCGCGGCGCAGGTCAGCCGCACGGCCTGCACCGCGGCGCCTGCCCCGCGTCAGTGCCGAGGCAGCACTGGGCTTGAAAGGCGCCGACATAGCACCGGCGTGCCAAGTTGCGCCCAGTGCAGCGGGGGCAGCAACTCACCCAGTTGTCTATGATTGTGACCAGAGCGGAGGCCTGTACGCACGCGGCGACGGCGACGCAAGTGCCCGCCGCACCGAGCAGCACCAGCAGTACGAGCAGGCAGCGCCGCGTGGCTGCAATGTCGCTCCTGCGCACGCGCAGTGTATTGCACACTCATACACGCCGGGTGCCACAGGTCACTGCAGGACTGCAGCTGAGCAGTGACACATCAGTGCATCAATAAGAGTAGAGTGTGGAAAGATACAGTGGCATTGGTGCACTCACAACTTCAAGTACACGTCGTGCTAGGAGGCATACCGCAGCTGCTCCTCATCAGACGGTGAGGCAAACTTTTGGTGCCGGGTGCCCCCACTGATGGCAGCGTTACTCAAGGCAGTGCCCGCCTCCATCTGCCGTGCCTGCACGTCCAGCGACGCAGATGCTGCAGTTGCAGCAGGCACGCCGCCCATGTGCCGGCGCAGGTGAAAGAGGCAGGAGCTTGGTGTGGCTGCGCCTCGAGATCAGCGGTCAGAGCGGGGGCCTGTCCACTGCATAGCGTTCGCTCACAGCGCTTGTGATGATAGACTCTGTGCGCAAGGCCAGCTCGATGCGCTCAGATCAAAGCCTGCCACAGTACTCGGCGAAAGTCTGTGCGAGTGTGAGATTATATCACACCCTGGACAGGTCTTTCTCAGGAAGAGGCGTCATAGCCTGCCTCCCTCCGTGTCTATTTGAGCATGCAGGTCTGCTGGGAATGAAAGCTGTGAGCTTGCTGCGGTGTGTCCTGCTCATACCCTGGTGATTGTGGGAAAAGCATCGGAAAAGGGCACCGCATGATCAGCTCCAGGTTGCAGACAACCTTCATGCATGCTTCCCCCGTAGCAGCGCCCGTGCAGCACACTAGGTGTGACAGGCGTCCACACACAAACACAAACGCCGCATGCCATGGGCATGCGGCCATGCATGCTGAGCGCCTAGGCTTTCAGGCAGGGTGGGGGCCTGGACCGGGGCATGCGCCGCCTTCAGAGTCTGAAGTTCAGACGGCCCCACCAGTGGGCCTTACACGGGCGCAAGTGCAACGCGTGCTTGGACCGGCGCATGCGGCCTGTGTGGTATCAGCATCTTCAACATCATCGGCATTTGCGCTAGTACCATCACCGTCGTCATCACAGCGCATGTCAGTTATCGTCATGATTGGCACTTGCGCTGGCACCATCACCGTCGTCATCACAGCTCAAAGCCCACGGCATACAACGCAACCCTGACCCTCTGGAAGCCCCGCTGCCCCGCGCCTCGGACGAATCTGCCATGTATGCGGAGCACGCCTGCGCGATTCTGGTGTAGCAGGGCAAATACAAATTCCAGAAATGCCTGAAACGATGGGCCGCGGACAGGGTACGAGTAGTTCAGCACCAGCTCCTCCAGGCAGGGGTGCGTTGCGGCAGCCTCAAAGCTGGGGCAGAACACCACGCTGCAGTGTTCAAAGCGCAGCCTGTGCAGGTTTGGGAAGCATGCTAGGTTGCCCAGGGCGCGGGCGTCCAGGCTGCCTCCGATCCCCCCATGTGCAAAGTGCCGCCCGAGGCCCAGGTGCGTGAGCGCGGTGAGCGTGCTCACGCCCTCGGGAAGCTGCTCACAGCAGCTGCCAGACAGGTCGAGGCTCGCCAAGCGCGTCATGGCGAGGACGCACGCAGGCCAGGTCGGCAAGTCGCTCGACAGCATTAGGCTAACTAAGAAAGGAAAGCAGGGCGCGCTAGCGGGCAGGCTCGCTAGTGGGAGCTCGTTGGGTGGCTCGTCCGATAGACTCCAGTAGACGAGGCGGCGCAGCTGCGGCAGCCGCCACAGGGATCTTGGGAGCACGGACAGGCCAGAGCAGCCCCACAGCTCCAGGCTGGTTAGCGCGCCCAGCGCGTCCATGCCCGGCAGCGCGGCCTCACCGTCGCTCGCAAACACGCAGTCCTCAAAGCTCAAACACAAAAGCGCCGGCAGGCGCGCCCAGCCGGGCGCGCAGCGCAGGCCGTGCAGGCCGGACAGGCCCAGGGACGTCAGCTGAACCAGGCGCGACACGCAGGCAGGCAGTGTGGCGCCTTCGCAGACATCGTCCAGTGACAAGGTCAGCGTGCGAAGCCGCGACAGGCCAGCCAGGCCTCCTAACAAGCTTGGCACACTTGTACTGTCATGTGTTTCACACGGGCGCAACCTAATGGTCAGATCAAGGTCCTCGAGCGCGCGCGCTTTGGCCAGGTACTGCCAAAACGTCACTGGCACCCGGCTCCGCCTGCTTGTCAGCCAGGTCGATAACCAAATCCAGGTCTTGCAGGCACGAGCAGCGCCCTATGGTGCGCGCAGCCAGAGCCAGGAAGTCCTGGGCGGCTGCTACAGGAGCGCCTGGGAGCGGGCGCAGGATGAGCGCGCAGATCCCGTCCGCGCGGATTGACCTCAGCGCTGGCAGGCTTGTCAGCAAGGTCGAGAGCCGCTCTGCGTCTGGGTCGTCCACGGCCAGGCCGCCG
>JAABUV010001313.1_pt1 | contig 36050 bp, 39 predicted proteins | sample 5559971 | NCBI WGS metagenome assembly JAABUV01 (sample SAMN10711881, study PRJNA513362) | rock metagenome | isolation source: Antarctica rocks | place: Antarctica: Victoria Land, Knobhead nord | collected 2015-12-19
TCCAAGCAGTCCGCGTCCGTGGCGAACCATGACTGGAACTCGCCCAGCGAACGCGGGTACAGGGCACCACCCTGCGAGCCGCGGTACTGCATCACACCAGTGTAGTCGGCTCAGATGGATAGCCCTGCGCCCGGTTACTGCCGGCGTCGGTGCTGTCCGCCTTCCTGGTCGTCATGGCGGCCGCCTTCCTGGGCGGCTGGGGCGCGGTGGTGGCCCTGGTCTGGCTCCTGGCCGGCCTCGCGATCCTGACCCGGATGGGGGAGCGGGCCGCAGTGCGTGCGTTCCTGCGCTACCGCCCCGCCCCGGGAACCTGGCTGGCCGCCGACGTCGCCGGCCTCGCCCCAGGCCGACGGATCGAGGTGTACGTCGCACCGGGACTGTCCGGGGTGTTCAGCGTCGGCGGGCACACCATCGCGGCCGGTGCACGGTCAGTGGGTTCCGGCACCCGCACCGCCGCGCTGCACGCGGACGTCGTCGAAGCGGTGAGCGACCTGGGTCAGTGGCGGACCCGCGTCCAGCTGGCGATGCTGTGGTTGGCCGCTCCGTGGCTGGCGAGCATGTGGGTGCTCGGCAGCCTTCTCGGCCCGCGCCTGATGGCGTTTCTGCGCGTGGTTGCCCCGGTATTCCTGGTCATGGCCGTGCTCGTCAGCCTCGGCCGCGGCGACTGGGCGGCCGCCGGCCTCGGCTGCGTCATCCTGCTCGACGCAATCCTGTCCCGCGTAGCCCGTCGCAGGCATCGTTACCAGGACCGAGCCCCGGTACCGACGCTGGCCAGGGTGTAGGGGCGATGATTCACCAGCAGCCTCACCGACGTCGTGCTGTGGGTCGGCGGGCTGATGCTTGCCTCCCTGACTCTGGCCTGGTTGGTGCGGCTGATCCGCCAGCGCAACGCGTTCCACCGCGCCTTCATTCAGGTCTCACCGGACCGGGTGACCGTCCACGGCCTTCAGGATTCCCAGCCCCCGGAGGCGTCCACTGTGGCCTACCCTCAGGATCGAGCACTCGACCAATAGGGGAAGGCGGCCGCCGGTGGGACTGGAGTTCTACAGCGGCGCCATAGCCGGTGTCGGCGTCGTGCTGATCGGGGCGTGGATCCGCGACCGGGCCCGGTATCGGGCCGCCACCCGACGGCCAGCCGGCACCGCCCCAAGAACCGTGCGGGTCGACGCGACTGGCGAATCTGTTGATCTAGGGGCAGATTCACATTGACAACGACCGGCTCCTGACGACTACGACCCCGCCGACGTCGTCCTCGAGTAGGCCATCGCCGCAGCAGTCTCGGGCGCATGGAGATGAGCCTGGCAACGAGTCCCCGACGGTCGCCGAATTGATGTGTCCGGCCCGGCAGTTACCGTGCCTCGTCTAGAGGGAAGGGGGGAGTCGTGGGTTACTTCAACGGGCGCTGCTGCGTCGGCGCGCATTTTGGGTGTGAGCTGCGTAGTTCTGCTCCTGGCTGCGCTCCTGACCCCGCTGCTCCAAGGGCAGACCCGAACAAGTCGCCGGTCATGACAAGCGACGGCAGGTCATCCTGCGGTATGGCCCGGGCTGGTCTGGCACTCTGGTATCTGGGGCGATAGGAGCGTCGAGTGCGACTTCAACGAGGGACGCTGGTGGCGGGTGTTGAGCCGTCACAGGCGCGTGACCTCGCGCGGGCCGTGCACGGTACGTGGACGACGACGGAGCTGGCCGCCCACCGGGTTCACCACGACCTTGCCTCGACGTCAACGATGCTGACGCAGCTGGAGCAGGCGGGCTATCTGGTGTCTCGGCAGGTCCCGCTGCAGTACGGCGGTGGTTTGGAGTGGGAGACCACCGTCCGCGGCGGTGCCCTGACCATGGCTTCGTTCCTGAGACCGATCCCGCGGGCCAAGGCGGATCGGCTCGTCGACGGGCTCCTTGCTCGGGTACGTCACTACAACGGCGAACCAGACCTCCCGCTGCTGATCTTTGAGATCGGGATCTTCGGTTCGTACCTCGACCCGACCGTCGACGTGGTCGGCGACGTCGACGTCACCGCGGTGCTGAGGCCCCGTTCATGGATCAACCAAGACGGGGAGCGGTACCGGTACGCGCAACGGTTCAAGCGCCAGTTCAGCAGCTACACCGACCTGGTCTTGTGGCCAGAGCAGGAGGCGCGCCTGCACCTCAAGAGCCACAGCCCCTACCTGAACATCCACCAGGAGGACATCAGCCGCTTCACCGACCAGCACCGGGTCCTTTACCAGGTACCAAAGTCCGTCCTTCGGGACGCCTGGCGCAGCGCACAGCCGGCCGCGACGTGAACCCCGGCTGGGTAGCGGCCGTCACTCTGGCCGGTGTAGCCCTTGGCGCCGGCGCCAGCCGACAGCTGCGGCGCGGCAGCTACCGGCTGCCCGTCGACGAGCCGCGGCTGCAGCTCACTCGCGTCCCTTGGGCCATCCCCGCCCTTGCCGCCACCTACGCCGTACTCGCGGCAACCGCCGCGACCCCACAACTGCTGCCCGCCGCCCTGGTCTTCGCTTTCGCCGCCGTCTGGGTGGTGTGGATCGACCTCGACGTGCACCGCATCCCCAACCGTGTCCTCGCCGTCGCCGCGCCGGCCGTCGCGGTTACCGGGTGGGCTGGCGCGGTGGTGCGGGGGGAGTCGTCCCGGATCTGGGCATCCCTCGCCGCGGCGGCCGCGCTTGCCGTCCTCTACTGCCTGCTCGCCTACTTCGGTGACCTCGGGCTGGGGGACGTGCGCCTCGCCGGGGTCGCCGGGCTCCTGCTTGGCCTGCACGGCTGGGGCACCGTCGTCCGCGGGACCATCGCAGCCATCGCCCTCGGCGGGCTCGCAGCCGTTCTGCTGCTCGCCGCCGGACGACGACGCACCTCAGATCTCGCCTTCGGTCCGGCGATCGCCCTCGGAGCGATCATCGCCGTGTCCTTGGGGTGAGTCGCCGTTCCCGATCCTGTTACAAATCGTGAGAACCAACGTGACCGGGTTGACTCCGCTGCGCTGGCGCGCGGCATGCTTCGACCCCCGACAAGCCCGGCGGCGATGCTGCACCTCGCCGACACTTTCGAGATCGACGTCAGCGTGGTCCGGACCGGCCACCCGCTCCTGGTGTTCCCCACCAACCGACCCAGCGACCTCCCTCAGGGCCGGGCGTTCGACAGCTACCGCATCGACGGGCAGCTAGTTGTCGACCCGGCGACACCCAGGTCTCTGGTCGCTGGCTTCATGCGGGCTGCGGCCTCGGCTGGGTCGTACAACGTTGGCGGCCGGTACCTGCTGGGCTGCGCCCCGCAGTACTTCAGTGACCAGACGCACCACGACCACGTACACGCCAGCTTCTCGTCGAGAGCGCGTCGGAGCGTTTTCAGGACGTCGCGCGAGGCGCCCTTTCAGCTTCCGTGCTTATCGTCGTGGTGTGAGCCCGCTGTTTCGGACGTTCAACTGGGAGCTGCGGTCCTGTGGCCTACGCGGTCACGCGACCTATGCGCCGACCGAGCGCGCGCTGGCGGAGCGGGTGCAGGCCCACACGGCCGGCCCGCTGGCGAGTGTGCGGGTCAGCCTCCCGGAAGCATGACCCACTCGATGCGCTGCTGCGGGGGGGCTCGGGAGCCGTGCGTCACATCGGTCTGTTTGCTCTTGCCTCGCACCGCGGAGGGTGTGGCCTACCAGATGAGGTAGTCCCGGAGAAGCGCCGCAATCTCCATCCCGCGGCCGGCCCGAACCTGCTCAGCGCCGACCAGCCGGCCGGAGCGGGCACCGCCAGTGCCTAGCCGATCTTCACCGGTCGCGTGGTAGTGCGAACCCCCGAGATCGTGACATTGGCGCGGACACGGGTAGCGTTAGAGACTTGGCCGCTGAGACCGCGTCTCGTGCGGATGTGTCTCGGAAAACGATCGTTGACGCACCAGGAGAGATGACTCTCATGTGTCGCCGCGCCGTCTTGGTCCTTACACGTCCGGGTCGAGTGATGCGCTTGTCGTAATCGCCGTGTAGATGAAGGACCAACGCTCGGCCGTCCGCGGTTGCTCTCCGCGGAATACGATGGATGCCAGCATGTCGACGTCAGCCTGGGGTAGTCGCTGCGCCTTCGCGAACTCGAGCAACGATGCCGGTATCTCCTCGGGCGTCTGGCCGCGTACCTCGCGCCCAAGGACGTCTGCGAGCGTCACACCGAGCGCAACCGCAAGCTTGTGCAGGATTGCCGCGCCTGGTCGCGCGCCTGCGCCGTTCTCAATGACGGATAGGTGGCTCTTGCTCACGCCTGCGCTCGTCGCAAGGTCGGACAAGCTCATGCCACGGTCCTTACGAAAGCCCCGCATCCGCCGGCCAATGGCGGCCGCGTCGCTGAGGGTGTCGTCTGAGCGAGTGGCTGGCTCGGCAGGGGCGGGGGCGGGGCGCTCAGTCATGGAGGTGGCCGCCGGCTACGGATGACTGGACGGGGGTGGCTAGAGCGAGAACTCTCATCACTTGGCTCGCTTGAGCGTCGTAGAACGGGTAGAGACGCGCCGACAGCGTGACCAGCATCGGCCCAGTTCCAGTCAGGCACGACAGGTCGGAGATCTCGTCGATTGCGATACCAATCTGCGCGCCGGCGATCGCGTGATCGTTCGGCACGCTCTTGTTCATCGGGATAAAGGGCCAGTCGCCTGACGTTGCTCGGCTAGTTACCCGAAGAAGCGGCGCCGGATTGGACCTGCTGATGCTGGGCTTGAGATTCAGAAGCAGGACGGGAGCCTCGGAGAGCGCGATGAAGCGCCGCGCTGTCGCCTCCAGGCTCGCCGCGTATGTCTGAGCAACTGCCTCGATGGTGGCCCAGCCAAACGGCGCGTCGAGAAAGTCTGCTGTGACGTGCCGGCGGGGGAGCAGGAATTCGCTGGCCGCTATGTCGGCGAGCTGCTCCAAGTCGCGGGCGGTTGGGTCCCCGGGCTGACCGTCGCCAGGCGTGCATCGGTACGAGGCGGACGTCGTCGCGAACCCAGGAAGGAGGGTATGGGACACCTCGTGGCAGCCGGTGAACCGCTGGCGCCATGGATGGTCGCTGGCGCGGACCTGGATCCGCATGCCGGCCTCATCTGACAGCAGACAGCCCGACCACGGCAGGTCGGCGACCTCGATGCGAGCGATGCCGCGGGCGCTGGCCAGCAGGTCGACATCGATCGGCGGTTCGAGTCCCAGTTCGGTCCCGAGCTCGGCGGCGATCTGTTCAATGAGCGCAGCGTCGGAAAGGCCACGGCGCGCGGCCCTGGCCTGCTCCAGTTCTGACAGGAGGTTCATCCGTAGTCACGATAGACCGTTCGCGTTGACGAACGCGAATGACAGGCCGTATGGTGAGGGAGTTCGTGATTGCGAACGCACGGAACGTGTTAACGGATGGCGGATTTGAGCGTGTATGTCGAAGACTGGCAGGCGAGCTACGGCTCGCCTTACCTGGTCGTGCCCGAGTCGTCCGTCGGCGCGGCGGCCAGTTTGGTCGAGGATGGTGGGGACCTGGTTGCCCATCCCGGCTCTTCGACGCCACGGCCACGCGTGGCGTTTGTCGACGGCGTCCGACGCGTCGAGGCATCGCTTTACCAGGTCGATGACCGCGACGGATCGGTGGCCCGGGGTGTGGCGGGCGCGCACGCTTGCGGTGCGGTGCTCATCGATGGCGAGGACGCCACGCCGACGATCGGGCATGTGGAAGTCGCGCGGCACATCATCTTCGGATCCGGAAAGACTGGCGCGCTACCCGCGGTCGCTGGCGGCTGGGAATGGCACACGAGCTCAGTCGCGGACCCTGACCCCGACGCCCCGCTGTCCGAGCTGCAGCGTCGCATGCGCCAGGCCGAAGGTCTGTTGGCTGAACAGCTGTGCGCAGCAGGCTGGCTCACAATCGTGGACGGTCCGCTGAGCTACGTCCGATCCGCCGACCTGCCGGTCGTCGGCTACGTCAAGACCCACCACCGGATGCTGCTGGCTCCCGCCGAGCACGCCGCCGTTCCGGCCCTGCTACACGTCGGGACCAGGACCAGCTTGTTCGCCCACTCCGACCGGTATTCCAGCTATGCGCGCATCGTCGATCCCGATCCGCACGCCGGGCCGTGGTCCGGCATCGTGCGACTTGAGGTGCCCCAGGCTGCCGGGCTGGCCTCGGCCGCGGAGACCGCCGACGCGGTCACCGGCTTCCTGCCACCCTTCGCCGGCGTTCGGCACCGCGACCCCCGCGCACCACAGAATCTGCAACCGGTCGGTGCGCTGGAGAAGCACCTGCGACACATGCTCGGCTCACCTGCGCTCGCCGTCCGCGCCGTCCGTGACGCTGTCGGACATCTGCGCACGATCTCCGCGCCGGCGGCGTCATGACAACCTCCGACCCGAGCATCACAACGAATGCGGCGCCAGGCATGATCGAGGGCTCCAGCCCCCCGACCGTCCTGTCGTCGGAGGCGGCAGCACAAGGCACACAGCGCGGGCGCGACATCGACGCGGTCGGGCTTGTCGACGGGTCGCAGCGGACCACCACGAGAACCTTCCACACGGTGCTAGACGCCTCCGCTGTCGTCAGCCTCGACGAGCTCCTCGTCACCACCCAGACGCTGCCCGACGGATCTCAGTTCACCCACTACGGGATCGTCGTGGAGGGCTACGGCGAGATCGAGGGCGCCGAAGTCTCCAGCGACACCCAGCGCATCACTGGCACCCGCACGATGCCCGGGTTCATGGCCCGCACGGTCGAAGTTCAGGTGTTGCGCACCATTCCCGAACGGTGGCTGCCCCCAGCGCCTGGTGCGGTCGTCCACCGTGCCACCGGGCCGCACCGGCACAACGCCTTGTTTCTCGACCAGATGCAGCGGCGTCTCCCCGTGGGCTTGGACCAAAACGGGGACCCATTGTTCGCCGACTTCGACTTCATGAACGGCACCAAGGGCGGGCACGTGTCCATCAGCGGCGTGTCAGGCGTCGCGACCAAGACCTCGTACGCCCTGTTCCTGCTGTACATGCTCTTCGAGACCCCCGCCGGGCGAGCGCTACTCGGCCAGGGCGCGGCCAACGCCCGGGCGTTGGTCTTCAACGTCAAGGGCGAGGACCTGCTCCACCTCGACCGGCCGAATGCCGCCCTCGGCGGTCATCCCGAGGCCGCAGGACAGTGGGCAGCGCTCGGCGTCAACGATCCCCATCCCTTCACCGACGTGACAATCTACGCCCCCCGCGCCGCAGGTCCAGACGGCGTCGTCACGCCGGCCGTATTCAGCCGGCCTGCCGTGGAACTGGCCGTGTACGGCTGGACCCCCCAGCAGTTCATCCGCGAAGGACTACTGCAGTACCTGTTCACCGAGGAAGACGAGTCACGCACCCAGGTCGGCATGGTCGAACAACGCTGCCGCATCCAGCTGGCCCGCTACACCCACCCCCACGCCAGCGCGCCCGGCGCGGTCGTGCTCCGTACCCCACCCGCCGAAACCAGCTACGTCTTCGACCGAGTAGTCACCGAGCGCCGCACGCCGATCGAACCAGATGCCTCGCGCGGCGACTACGTGGTCCGTAACTTCGCCGACCTGATGGACTTCCTCAGCGACCGGATCAGCAACGACGACCCCCAGTGGACCGGGGGAGTGCAGCAGACCACCGGCTGGGCGTTCCTGCGCCGGCTCTACGCACAGTCGCCACGACTGGGCCACCTCATTGCCACCGGCGTGCAACGCGTCGAACTCGTCGCCGCCGTCACCGTCGTGGACATCTCCTCACTGCACGACTCCGCGCAACGCTTCGTCGTCGGCGCCCTACTGGCGCAAGTCTTCAACGGAAAGGTCGGCCTCGGCCGCGAGCCGTTGCGGTTCGTCGTGCTGGACGAGCTGAACAAGTACGCCCCCGCGACCGGGAGGTCACCGATCAAGGAAGTCCTCGTCGACATCGCTGCCCGAGGCCGCTCGCTCGGCGTACTGCTGATCGGCGCCCAGCAGGCCGCCGGAGACGTCGACAGCAACATCACCCGCAACGCCGCAGTGAAGGTCGTCGGCCGTCTTGACGCCGGCGAGGCCGAGTCCTATCGGTTCCTCACCCCGGCCGTGAGGGAACGGGCCAGCCGCTTCCTGCCCGGCACGATGGTCCTCGACCAACCGCTAATCCCCGCCCCGCTGCCGCTGCGCTTCCCGTTCCCGCCCTATGCGACCAACGTCGCCGAAGGCGCCAGACCCGAGCACGAGATCGAAGCCCGCGGCGCGGCCGCGATCGAGCAACTGGCCACCGACGCCGACGATCCAGCCCCCTTTTGACTAACCAACTACTCCGGGACCTGCGATGAAGCTGCTGCACACCTCCGACTGGCACCTCGGCCGCACCGCACTCGGCCGACCCCGCGTTCAGGACTTCGATGCGGTACTGCGAGAGATCATCGGCATCGCTCGAGACAGCCAACCCGATTTCGTCCTGCACACCGGGGACCTATTCGACGTCAGCCGTCCCGCGGTCGCCGACATGCGGCAAGGGATCTCGGCGCTACAGGCCCTCGCCACGGTCGCGCCGGTGATCGTGCTAGCCGGCAACCACGATTCACCGGCCCTGTTCCGCCTATTCGGACTCATCGCCAACGGAATGAGTGCAGGGGAAGAGCCCGCCGCTTCGGGACGGATCCACTTCGTGGACCAGGCCCACACGCCTGAGAACGGCGGAATCCTCGACCTGCCGACCAACAGCGGACAACGGCTGCGGCTCGCCCCACTGCCGTTCGTCCATGCCAACCGGTTCCTCGACGAATTCCGCAGCCCACTCACAGCATCCCGCGACTACGCCGACCACCTGCGAGACGTACAAGCCGACCTGCATCGCGGTCTACTGGCTGGCTACCGCCCAGAGCAGGACGTCCTCATGTTCGCCGCTCACCTCTACATCGAGGGCGCGCTTCCATCCCACAGCGAACGCGGGCTCGAGCTGACCAGCACCTACGCGACCGCCGCCTCCGCGCTGCCCCAGGTCGCCTACGCCGCGCTCGGCCACATCCACCGGCCCCAATCTGTCGGCCGCACCGGATTCCCGACCCGCTACGCCGGCAGCCCGCTGCAGCTGGACTTCGGCGAGGTCGGCGAAGACAAGTCCCTCGTCCTTGTCACGGCCGAACCGTCTCGGGCCGCCCACCCGCAGGTCGTACCGCTTACGAGCGGCAGGCCGCTCCGAGAGATCACCGGCACCCTCGACCAGATCGCCGCGCAGGTCGATCGGATCGGCTCGGCGATCGTGAAGGTCATCGTCGACACCGATACGCCGACTCCCCACCTGGCCGTGCGGATCACCGACCTCCTCCCCAACGCCGAAGTAGTACGCGTGGAGGAGCAGTGCGCCGCCACGCGCATACATGTGCTTGATCGCAGCTCCGATGACGGTACTGAGGAACCCGAGTTGCCCGACCTTTTCCATGACTACTTGGCCCGAGTCGGCACCCGAGGAGCCGCCGCTGAACACGTGCTGGCCAGCTTCGGGGGCCTCCTAGCCGAAGCATCGATCGCCGACACCGTGCACGACTGCGCCACGCTGCCCGAGGAAGACATGCTCGCCGCAGTGCTCGCGAACCGCCCTGTGCCCGAACGCGTTCGCGAGCAGTTGCTCGTCAGCAACCACGCCAACGGGTCGCACGCCGACGCCGATCCCGCATCTGTCGAACCCCCGCGCCGACGAGGCCGACCGAAGGCCGCGCCACCCGCCCAGACGATCGAGCGTGATGCCGCCAGCACCGCAGAGGTGACCCCATGAGGCCGTTGACGCTGTCGTTCGCCGGGTTGCGCAGCTACGACACGTTCGGGCCCGTGTCCTTCGACGACCGCTCATTGGTCGGCATCCTCGGCGACACCGGTGCCGGCAAGTCCACCATCCTTGAGGCACTATGTGTGGCGCTCTACGGCAAATGCTCCTGGAGCGATCGCGACGTCAAAGACCTCATCACAGATGGCGCACCGACGATGACCGTCGACCTCACCTTCCGCCACGATGAGCATCGTTGGCGGATCCGGCGCACCTTCTACACCAACACCATGCCCTCCACCGCGTTGCTGCAGAACCTGGACACCGGCGCCCAGATCGACAACATCCGGCCGGTGGACAAGGCGATCGTGGCGATGCTGCGCATGGACTTCGCCGCGTTCCGCTCCGCCGTGCTGCTCCCGCAGGGCCGATTCGCCACCCTGCTACACGCCACCGATCGCGAACGCACCGACCTGCTCAAGGGAATCTTCGGGGTCGACACCGTGGCCCTCGTCCGGGAATTCGCCCAAGCCCGCCGCCTCGCTCTCGGCGGCCTAATGCAGGACGCTGCCGTCGCTCGCGCAAGCATGCTGCCCGATCCAACCGCCGAAGCTGTCGCAGCCGCCGCCCGCGCCGAACGGGCCGAACAGCGCGCCGCGGAACTAAAGGGGGACATCACCCGTCTCCGCAGCCTGCAGAACGACACGGCGACCGCCATCAAGCACGCCGACGACATCACCGCGACGCTTGGCGCCATCGAGGACGCCGCCGGCGACCTCGATCGCGGCAAGATTCAATCAATCGTCGACACAGCAACGATGATCGAGACCGAGCTGGCAGCCGCAGAACACGAGGCAACCGCCAACGAGCAAAGGGCGACGGACCAGCTAGCCGCGGCCGAAGGGGCTCTCGCCGCCGCCGAAGCCGCCAGCGTGGGGGCCACGCGGCTCGCCGCTGCCCTGGCCACACTGGAGCGGCTTCCAGCCGAGAGGGACGCCGTCCAGACTGAACAGGCACGGATCACCGGTGAAGGGCAACGGCTCGCCGCCGAGCGAGCACGCCTCGACGCCGCAGCCGCAGACGAACCCGCCCGGGGACGCGACGTCGCCCAGCTCAGCGCGACTTTCGCGACGATCCAGCAGAACTGCATCGACGTCGAGACCGCCGTCGACGAGCTGTCGAGTCAAGCCAGCGAATTGATCAGTGCTGCCGCGACCACCGCGACTCAGGCCGCCGAGTGGGATGCGCTCATCGCCCAGACCGCCGCGATCTCGACCGGCCTGCCGCAACTACAACTGACAGCCGAAGATGCCGAGGAATCGCTCAACGCTGCCCGACTCGATGTGGAGGCAGCTCACCGGGCCGAAGCCGCCGCTGTCGCTGGCGCGCACCTGCACGCTGGGGACAACTGCCCAGTCTGCACAAGCCCAATCTCAGGCACGTACACCCCGCCAGCGCCCGCCGACCGGGACGCGGTGCGCGCCGCGCAAACCAGCCAACAGAACGCGTCGGACGCGCTGAGTAACGCCCGCACGCTGCGAGACCATGCACAGCGTCGCCTACGCGAGCTCACCGACACTGCGGCATCCAAGGGCCGAGCCCTCGAGGCCGCGCAGACAGCCCTAGCCGTCTCCCTCGGTCAGGCGACGGAATGGCCTGCCTTACGGACGCTGGCCACACTGATCGCCGACGTCGCATGGCCGAACGGCGTGGCAGCTCCGACACCGATCGCCATAACCACAGTGCACAACGATCTTGCCGCCGGCGTTGCCCGAATCACCGAGCACCGCGACGTGGACGGACCGGCGCGACGCCAACTGCTCACAGACCTGCTCGCTCCGGCACGCCGCTACAGCGCCGACCTACGCACCGCGACCGCTGAGGTCGACGCGGTTGCAGCGACCACCGAAGCCGAATTCACCTCAGCGCGCAGCGAGCGGGAACGGCAGGAGACGACCCACCAGCGTGAAACCAACGCGAACGCCGCTGCCGGGAACCGCCTCGCCAGCTCCTGTCGCCAAGCCGCCGAAGCGGTACGACGCCTGCCCAATTCAGTGCGAGCGCCGCTGCCCGCCCTTCGGTCCGGCGATCCCGAACTGGTGACCTGGCTGGAAACCATGACCGACCAGCAAATCGCAGCAGCCCAAGAGGTCCTCAACACCGCCACAGCCGCCCACACCGGACACGAGCTAGACCGTGCCAACGCGCACCGTCAGCTACGCGCCGTCGCCGAGGCACGGGCCGCGATCACCCAGCGCTGGGAAACCAAAGTTGCTGCGCCACTGCGGCGGGCAGTCCGTGCATACGAAAACGCTGCGGACGCCCTTCGCGCTGCCCGCGCCCAGCAGCCGGAACTGTCCGAGCCCGGAGCCGAACCCCTCGTACTGTCCCCGGGTGCGGTACGCGGCTACGGCGAGGCGATCGTCACCAGTGTCGCCGAAGCGGGCATCGCCTTGTCTGCCAGGAAGGCCGTCGCCGACGAGCTCGCCGACCAGCGGCGCGACACCCTGACCTCGGACCTGAGCGCCGTCCTTGCCCGCCTTGCTGACGGCCCCGGAGACCCGGCAGCCCTCGTGTCAGACGACGCGACGCTGCTCACTGCGGCTGCGCTGGATCCGCTCACCAACGCACGAGGAGTCGCCCACGAACAGGCCCGTGCCGCGCGAACAGAAGAGCAGACGGCCGCTGCCCAAGTGGCACAAGCAGCAGCCCTGGACGAAGCAATCGCCGCCGGCGAACTACGACGCGCCGCCCTCGACGACTTGTACCTCCTACTCGCAGAAGGCAAGTTCCAGACTGACCTCACCGAACGTCGCACCAGGGCGCTGCTCGGCCTGGCCAGCGAGCTGTTCTCTCGGCTCTCCGGCGGCGAATTCGGCTACGCAGAGCAATTCCAGATCGTGGCGCGTCGCACCGGCATGGCACGGAGCGCCAAGACCCTTTCCGGTGGTGAAACGTTCCTCGCCTCCCTCGCCTTGGCCCTCGCCCTCGTCGAGCTCTACAGCCGGACCGCCGGCAGACTCGGCGCCCTGTTCCTCGATGAAGGCTTCGGCTCTCTCGACGTCAACACGCTCGCCACGGCCCTTGAGGTTCTCCGCGCCGAAACCGGCGGCGACAAACTGGTTGCCGTGATCAGCCACCTGCACGGTGTGGCCGAAGCCGTCCAAGACGTCCTCTGGGTTGAGAAGGGCCCGTCCGGATCAGCTGCCCGCTGGCTCACTGGCGAACAGATCGCCGACCTCGTCCGCGACGACGTCGCCGGGCTGCTGTCGCTGACCTAGGAGGAACACGTGGCCAATCTCGGTGCAGCAGGTGCAGACGCCTTCGATTTGAACATTGGCAAGGTGCTCGAGCACTGGACGGTCCCGTTCGCGATACGCGAGGTGCTCGCCAATGCGCTCGACGAAGCTGCCCTCAGCGGCACGGCAGAGCCCGAGATAGCCCGCGACGAGGACGGCAGCTGGCACATCCGGGACTTCGGTCGCGGCCTTCGATACGGGCATCTAACCCAGAACGAGAGCGCGGAGAAGCGGCGCCATCCGGCGGTCATCGGCCAGTTCGGCATGGGGTTGAAGGACGCTTTGGCGACGTTCGACCGTCGCGGCGTCGCCGTGACACTCCGCAGCCGGCACGGTGACATCGCGACTGGCAGACACGGCAAAGCCGGCAAATTCTCTGATGTCATCACCCTCCACGCCCTGGTCCGTTCACCGTCCGATCCGAACATGATCGGCACAGACGTGGTGCTCGGCGGCGTGACTGACGCCCAGGTTGCCGAGGCGAAGAGGCTATTTCTGCGTTACTCCGATGAAGTGGCGCTTGAGGAGACCTCGCTCGGCCAGGTCCTCTCGCGCCCGATGAATCGAGGAGTCGGTCGGGTGTACGTGAAGGGACTCCTCGTCGCGGAGGAGCCGAACTTCCTCTTCTCCTACAACGTCACGCAATTGAACGCGCCCCTGCGGCGTGCGCTGAACCGAGAGCGGACGAACGTCGGCCGGACGGCCTACACCGACCGGGTCAAGAAGATTCTCATCGAGTGCACCACGGCCGAGGTTGCCCGACCGCTCGCCGAAGATCTTGCCGCCTTCACCAGCGGCCGCCAACACGACGAGCTCGGTTGGATCGATGTGGCGCTACACGCCTGCCGGGTGCTGCAAAGCCATGAGAAGGTTCTGTTCGTGGCCTCGTGGCAACTGGCGGAAGGGGGCGCCCAGTTGCGCTACGCACAAGACGACGGATACCGGCTCGTGACCGTGCCGGATGACATCGGGCGGCGGCTGAAGTCGATGACCGACCTGTCCGGGCAGCCCCTGGTCGATCTCGGCCAATACCAGCAGGAGTGGAACGACAGCTTCTCTTACGCATTCGTCCCCGCTGATGAACTCACATCCGCCGAGAGGCAGGTCTTCGACCGGACAAAGGAGCTGCTCAACCTGCTCGGGTGCCGGCTGGGCGCGGGGCGCGTGAAGCAGGTGCTTGTTTCGCAGACGATGCGGCTGTCCGAAGCTGGGGACATGGTGCTTGGCACATTTGAGAACAGCGAAGGCCGGATCGTCGTACGGCGCAGCGAGCTGGCCACCCTGAATCAGTACGCCGGCACGCTGTTGCACGAGTTCACACACGCCAAGAGTGGCCACGACGACCGCACCTTGGAGTTCGAATCCGCGTTGAGCGAGGCTCTCGGGCACGTCGCCGCGGCAGCGATAGACCCCGCGAGGACCTAGTCGATAGTCAAAGCCGACTGTGCGCCCTGAAACGAGAACCTCGCCGATCCGGCGGCGCTTTTGAGACGAGTATTGAGACCGAACCCAAGCCTGCCTCCCGATCCCGCGTCAAGTGGTTGAGACGACTCACTGAAATCTCACGTACATGAGGCAAGTCAGCAAGATTCTCATCTATCGCGTCGATGCGTCATCTTCGATGAGGCACGACAGGAGAGCACTCTCGGGGAAACAGCCACAATCAGACTGAACCAGCCCCTAAACTGACATAATATCAATTATCGGCGTGACGAATTGCGCTGGGGGAGAGGCGAATTCGACCGGCTGGGCATGGCCACCACCCGGCACCAAGGCGTCAGCTTTCCACCTCGATGTGCGTCAGGAGAGTGCCGACGTCGAAGGTCAGCTGGGCTCCCGTCTGGTTGACCGCGTCGGAAACGAGGGTTGTCCAACTGGTGAGGGCAGCCTCGAGACCCTCGCTGGTGAGTACCGGTCCGTCGACGGGGACGTATCCGTACACCCGCTCCTGCTCGTCCCAGTGCGGTGAGGCCCGGTGGCCAGGCTGGAGTAGATCTGCAGGGGATGGTCGAGGTCCTGCCCGGTGGACCAGAGCGCGTCGATGTTGGCGCCCACCTGACCGGCGGCCGTACCCGGGTCGGCCGCAACGCCAGCCAACCCAGCTTTCGCACGGTCACGGCCGCCACCAAGGTGGGGTGCCCGACGTACTCGAGGAGCTCGCCGTCCTCGACTCGATCGCGGAACGAGTCAGCGGAGACATGGTCAACGCCGGCATCGGCGACTACTCCGCCCGGATGACGGTCTATCCACCCACCCAGATCTTCCGGCACCCGGACCCGGTCACTCGGGACGCTTATCGCAGAGTGGGCGGCGTCAATGTCGGGGTCGATCTTCTTGGCCAGGTGCAGCGCCGGCCAGGCGGCTCTGCGGTTGCCGGTGCGCCAGTGGATCCAGGCGATCAGCGTCCACAGGCCAGCCGTGTACTACCTGACCGTCTTCATGCACCATTGGGACGCCGCACACCGTCCCACCCGTCAGCTACCGATAGGCGACCGTATGCGAACCGGCAAACGCAACACCGCGGTCCTCGACGACGCGATCCACGGGGAGATACCGCGACGCCCGGCAGTATGTGGGGGACCACTCGTTCGGGGGGCAACGCCAGCAGCGACGAACCCAGCTCGACCGACCCAGACCCCCGTTCGGCGCACCGAGAGCTGAAGCCTGACACCGTGCCTGCACCGCCGGAATGCGCCGTCCCGTCCCGGCTCGGGTCCCTGGGTCGCGATCCACGAGGTGAGCCAGCGCCCGCAGCAGTCGAGCGAGTGTCGCTCGAATCTCGTTTACTAACAACCCGATTCGGGAAGTACCACGGTCCACAAGCGCCCGATTGCCACTGCCTCCTCGAGCGTGCTGAACCCTAGACAAGTCCAGTATCTCGTTGTGCGACAGGCACTTTCGCGCTTCCCAAGGACGTGTCAAGTCACAACACGTGAACGATCGAGGCTAATTGCCGGTTCAACTCTGGCCACCGACGCGAGAGCGCAGTACCATGAAGAAGTTCGTAACCATCTTGGGAGGAAACCATGAATAAGCCGCAAGCCGACCGCATCGCTGCCAAGGCGGCCACTGACGAGTCGAAGCATGTTGTGAACGTCTACTACTACCTCGCGAAGGCCGCGTTCCGGCAGGACTCCGACCTGACGGCCTCGGGGAGTCTCGTCAAAGACCAGGGAGCCTGCTACAAGGACCTCGGCTAACAGCCGACCGCGGGGGCGCCGCACGCAACGGCCCCGCAGCGTCCTTCTGTGGGCTCCTTACTGCTGGGCGTGACTGACAGTTGCTCGCCCTTAAACCGCAGTCTAGTTGCTGCTGGATCGCGCCTGGGATAACTTGCGGACGGAGACTTTTTGAAACTGGTGCGACGACCCTCTCACTTGCGGCGAGCCGTCCAGGCTCTGGCCATCGCCGCCAGGGTTGCGCCAGCCCTGATGGTGTCCGGACTGCTCTTGTGCCTGCTGGAGGCGTCCGCTCTGGTGGTCACCCCCATCGTCGTTGGGCTGGCATTAGGGCGCCTGTTTAGCGGCGACGGTGGGAGCCATCAGGAGACGGCATGGCTCGTGGGGGTGGCCATGTTCCTGAGCTTGCTTCCCCAGGCGATCGGCCCGGTCCGCGATGCCGCCAGTCGCACATTGGGTGACCAAGTTGACGCATCCGCCGAGCATGTAGCGCTGGTGGCGGCCTCGAAGGAGCCCGACCTTGGATGGCGCGAGCTGCCCGCCACCCGTGGCCTTTTCCTGCAGGTTGAAGGCGTCGGAGCGCGCAGGTTCACGCTGGGTCAAGCAGTGGCAGGGCTGTTCGCTCAGGCCCCCAGGTATGTTGGCGCGTTGGGGGCTGCGGCAGTGCTCTTCTACTTCGCGACAGGCTACGCACTGTTGTTGCTTGCCGCCTGGCTGGTCGCCCGCGTCTATCTCGTCAGAGACCTCGCCGCCACCATCCAGCTCGAGGCCGGCAAGACCGATGTCCTCGTCCGGTCTGAGTATCTCTACGAGGAGGTTTTTCGCTCAGGCCCTGCCAAGGAGATGAGGCTGTTCAGTCTCGGGGAGTGGTGGGCCGAGCAGTTCGGACTTAGTTGGGTGTTGGCCATGAAGAAAGTCTGGCGGAGTCGCCGATCCGGCTTGCTGCCTGCCGCAGTGGTCCTCTTGGTCTTAGCGGCCGCACAGATCCTCGTGATCCGTGTTCTTGTCACCGGTGCAGCCACGTCCATGGTGTCAATCACGGGGTTCCTGGTTGGGCTTCAGGCATTCGTGGGCGTGGGACGGCTGGGTGAAATAGGGCCCGGGGACATGCAGACCAGGTACGGGCTACAGGCTGTCGACGCCTATCGATTGCTAGAGCGTCGCACGCTAGACGAGCTTGCTCCGGTACCCGGTCGGCCACCCTCCACGCCCGCCGGCATCACCGTCTCGCAGGTGCGGTTTAGCTATCCCGACGGTCATCCTGTGCTTCGGGATGTGAGCCTGACCGTCGAGCCCGGCTCGTGCCTCGCCCTGGTGGGGAACAACGGTGCGGGCAAGAGCACCCTGATGAAGGTCATCGCCGGCCTCTACCAGCCAACGTCCGGAACCCTCGCCGTAGATGGCGTGACCTTAGTAGGGGCACCCGCCATGCAGGCCTGGCAGCAGCAGATCGCGGGCGCCTTCCAGGAGCCTATGCGCTTGGAGCTCTCGATTCGTGCGAACGTCACCTTTGGGTGTGCCGACGTCTCCTCGGACGTCCTGTCGGCTGCGGCGGCCGCGTCCGGCCTCGACGACGTGCTGGCTGGCCTCGCCGCAGCCTGGGACACGGTGCTGTCGACGTCCACCAAGGGCGGGACCTCTCTGTCCGGCGGACAGTGGCAGCGCCTGGCGTTGACTCGGGCGCTGGTCAAGACGCGTCTTGGTGCGCGGCTGCTCATCCTCGATGAGCCCACCAGTGCCCTGGATCCGCGTTCTGAGGCGGCCTTCAACGACAGGCTCCCCGACTTGCGCCAAGGGGTCACCACCATTCTGGTTAGCCACCGCTTTGCCACGGTTCGTCGAGCTGATCGCATCGCCGTTCTCGACCAGGGCCGGATCCTCGAATTCGGCAGCCACGAGGAGCTCATGACGTTGGGCGGCCGGTACGCTCAGATGTTCAACGAACAGGCCGCCGCCTTTGGACTGAGCACTAGCAGCTCACGTTCAGGGGGTGCCGGCACGTGACCTTGACGACGACGTCGCTCGCCGGTGTGCAACGCGTGTGGAGCACCGCGCGTGCGGCGGCACCTACCCAGTTCACGACCTGCGTCGCCTTCGTCGCCCTTTCGGCCGTCGCCGACGGTCTCGCCGCGTTGTGGCTGGCGTTGGCGGTCGGTGGCGTCCTCACGCACGACTATCCGCGGGCCCAGCTCTTCGGCATCCTGCTCGCCGTCACCTCCTCCGTCGTTCTCATCTGCGAACGCAGCAAGTTGACCCTTCGCAAGCAGGTGGAGGAGCGCACCGCTTTAGCGCTACAGCAGCAGCAGCTCCGCTCCCTGCTGCGCCCAGACGCGCTGAGCGTCCTCGAGTCGCCGGAGATGGCCGCTAACCTCGAGACGCTACGGCGGGACCGGAGCATCAGCGGTCAGGCCGCTGGCCTGTTGCTGGAGGACGTCGGGTTCGTCATTCGAAGCGCGATCTCGGTCATCCTGCTGACCATCGTCTCTCCGCTGCTGCTCCTGCTGTTGCTGGTGGCCGTGGTGACCATCTGGGCAGCGGGCAAGGCGGAACAGCAGGAGCAGGAGGGCTTGCGTCAGTGCGCCTTCGACGCCAAGGAGGCGCGCCACTTGCTCCACGTGGGAACCGACCCACGAATAGCCGGCGATCTGCTGACATCCCCCGACCCTGGAAGACTGGTGGACCTGCACGCCGCGGCTCGTGCCAGAGTTGACGCTGGCGTGGGTCGGGCGCGGATGAGGTCGGCGCGCGTGATGCTATACGGATGGATTCCCTTCGTGGTAGCCGCCTCAGCGACTCTCGCGGTAGCGGCAAGCCAGCAACAGGCGGACGCGGTACCGCTTGTCTTGGTCTTCGTGGTGATCTCCCAGCTCGTCGGCCAGCTGTCGCTGAGCAACGAGATGTCCAGGCTCGTGGTGCGGCTAGCCGCGGCTCATACAGCTTTCGACGCCGTGCACCGGCGGATGACCCGACCGTCGGGTGCGGCCCCCTCTGACAAGGCTCATGTCAACAATGTCGCAGCACAGCTCCCGACACCCGTGCTGCCCTGCCGGCTGGAAGAGGGGATCGCGCTGCGGAACCTGACGTTCTCATACCCGGGCGGCACCCCGGTGCTGCGGGACGTCAACCTAGCGCTGCGGGCCGAGACCGTCGTTGCGCTGGTGGGTGCGAACGGCAGCGGCAAGAGCACCTTGGCGAAGGTCCTGCTCGGTCTTCATCAGCCCGACTCTGGGGATGTCGTCATCGACGGGATCCCCCTGTCCGCGGTGCCGGTGGACGTTTGGCAGTCACACGTCACGGCGAGTCTGCAGGACTTCGCCCGCTTCGAGTTCACAGCGGGCAGGTCCGTCGGCCTCGGTTACCTGCCGAAGGTCGACGACGACTCAACAGTCGCCCGCGCCGTGCGGGCCGCGGATGCCACCGAGTTGATCTCCGGGCTATCCGCCGGGTTGCAGACCCCGCTCGGGCCGTCATTCATCGATGGCGAGGAGCTCTCCCGAGGGCAGTGGCAGCGGTTGGCCCTCGCTCGGTCGCGGATGCGCGAACGCGTCCTCCTCTACGTCCTGGACGAACCGACCGCCAGCCTGGACGCGGCGACCGAGGCCCATATCTACCGTCAGGTGAGCCGCGTGCCAGGAGCCGTCACCTTACTGGTGACACACCGGCTTGCGACGACCCGAATTGCAGACTGGATCGTGGTCCTGGATTCGGGGGCCGTGACCGAACAGGGCACCCACGAGGCGCTGATGGCGGCTCGCGGCGTCTACTTCGAGCTTTACACAACCCAAGCCGCTGCTTACCACAACCCTGGTCGCTCCATCAGCGCTAAGGACGAGGAATGAAAACAAACCGCTACCTTCAGCTGCTGATCAAGGTCAGCCGCCAATGCAACCTTCGTTGTGTGTACTGCAACGATTGGCGCGCTGAGTCTCCGACGCTGTCCCTGGCCCACTTCGAACGCCTGTGTGTGACCGCGCTCAACGACACGTTCCACACCGGCGTCGTGTTCGTCTGGCACGGGGGCGAGCCGACGATGGTGCCGGTCGATTATTACGAGGAGGTCGTGAAGATCCAGGCTCGGGCCAACGTCAAGGGCCTGCCGGTGATCAACGTGCTTCAGACCAACGCGGCGCACCTGAGCGACCGGTGGATCGACTTTCTCAAGCGGCAAGACTTTGGGTTGAGCATCAGTCTCGATGGGCCGCCGGAAGTGCATGGCATCAACAGGCCGACCGTTGGTGGCCGGTCCAGCTTCCCGCTCGTGGCGCGCACCATGCAGCGGCTTCGGCAAGAGGACCTGCCCTTTGGCGTCCTGTTCGTCCTGTCCGAGGATCTGCTGGCACTGGGTGCGGAGAAAACGTGGGCGTTCATCGAAGAGCTGGGACTCACCGAGGTCGACTTCGTCCCAGCTCGACCGCCGAATCTGCCCGGCGGCATCAAGCGCTCGCCCACCATCGCTCCGCAATTCGTGTACAACGAGCGCTGGACCGCCTTCATGCGGGACATATTCGACATCTGGTGGGACGGTGGAAGCCAGGTTCGCATCAAAATGCTGGACTCGGTCATGAGCCGGCTGATCGACGCGGCACCGGAGCTGTGTCTGGTCGGCGGGGGATGCTTCGGGACCGTCTTCTCCGTCGAGCCTGAGGGCCATATCAACGTCTGCGACGTCTTCCACGGCGAGGAGCTTTTCCAGCTTGGGGAACTCTCCGCCGACACCTTCGCCACCATCGGCAAGTCCGCCCGCCTGGCTGGGGTCATTCGCTGGAACGAGGACCGACTGGAGGGGCTGCGGGCGTGCCCGTACTTCGAGCTGTGCAATGGCGGATGTCCCCACGACGCGGTGATCTACGAGTCGTACGGCGCCCGTTCCCTGATTGACGGCTGCTGTGGCTGGGCTCCGCTGTTTGAACACGTAATGCGGCGCGCGGGGGCCGACCTCGCCAGGGCGTCCGGTCGGCAGCTGCTGTCCGTGTCCCCTCATAGATCAGAGGTTTGATGTGACGACCACCTCGATATGGACAGACCTGGAGCTCGTGAACGCGTGGCTGCGCCCCGCCGGTTATGTTGGCGCGGTCCGTGACCGCGTGGAGGCGGTCCGCAGCAGCGCGCTCACGCTGGCGAGCGACCTAGCCGGGGGCAGTACTGACAGCTCCCTGACATATGTGGCCCAAAAGGTCCTTACCGATCCTGAGCTCCTGCGCCGTCTCCCGGGGCATGCCGGGCTGCCGATGGGTGCGGACCCGACTTTCAGCAACTCTGTACATGTACAGTCCGGCCTGGACATCCTAGCGACGGAACTGGCCGCGCTGGCGGGCGACGACCGGGAGGTCGGGCTGCCGCCCAGAGCACAGTTGCTGCTGCCGTTGAGCGGACTCGCAGTCGACCTGCCCGCAGACGGTGCACTCCGGCTCACCGCGGGAGCCGGGGGTTTGCGAGTGTCGACGAGCGAGCAGCAGGTGACGCTGCCCGTAGCTGACGACGGCCGCTCGCTGGTTGCCCAACCGGGAACGACCGCGCAGCCACGCGTACACGCCGACCAGGTGACGGTCGAGCAGCATTGGGACCTGCTAGCAGCCCCGGTCGCGGAGTTCCTGGAGCCCACCGAAATAATCCCGGCCAGCTTGACGGAGGAAGACCGACTCACGATCTATCGGGCTATCCGGCTACTGCACCTAGCCGCCCCGGCGATCCACGACGAGTTAGTCCGGATGCCAGTCTCGGTGATCCCCCTCGCGCCTCGACCCGGCGTGATCCGGCAAAGCGCCTCCCTGAGACAGATCCCGGGCGTGGTCTATACGAACCTCTGCGACCCGTTCGAGGTCGTCGACCTGATCGTGCACGAGCACAGCCACCTCAAGCTGGCCGCCCTGGAGGCCGATGGCCCACTGATGGCCAGGCCCGCGGCCGAGACACTGGCACCGTGGCGCAAGGACCGACGCACCGCCCAAGGACTCTTCCACGGCATCTACGTCTTCCATCAGGTGGCTCAGGTCTTCGATGCCATCTTCGCCCGCTGGGCTCCTAGCGAGCGCGGTCAGACCCGGTCTGCGCTACTGCGCATCTGCGTAGAGCGTGGCCTGCGGCTGCTGGACGAAGCGGACCCGGCGCTCACCCCCTTGGGGGCGGGGATGGCCGCGCACATTGGGCAGGACAACGCCGCGGGCCTAGAGCGTTTGCGGCATTCCAGCGCCGGCGCGGTCGCGTGGGCCGACAAGGTCGTTACGGAACACCTTCAGCAGGCCGGACACCCTGACAGCGAGGGCCCGTGGTTCCTGGCCGAGTAGATCGCCACCTTGGCGAGGTCCCCGCGCCCAACCTCACGGTCTGCGACCAGTCTGGGGAGATCCGAACCACCGTCCTGACACCCGGCGTACGCGTCGCTACCGAACTGATGCCGGGACTACGCTCGGCCTCAATCGGCTTCTGGATGACGGTGGGATCCCGCGATGAGTCGACCTCGGAGGCGGGTGCCACCCACTTCCTTGAGCACCTGGTCTTCCGCGGAACGGCCACGCGAACCGGGCGCATGATCTCTGAGGAGATCGATGCTCTCGGCGGAGAGGTGAATGCCTTTACAGCGAAAGAACACACCTGCTTCCACGCCCGCGTGATGGTCGACGACGTGTCCCGCGCGCTCGCCTTGCTGGCCGATCTGGTGTACGCGGCGTCCCTGCGGGACGACGCCGTTGACGCTGAGCGCGAGGTCATTCTCAAGGAGGTTAACCTCTACCAAGACTCGTCCGACGTGCGGGTGCACTGGCTGTGGGCAGAGTCGTTCTTCGCCGGGCACCCCCTGTCCCATTCCAGCCTCGGCAGCCTCGATGACATACGGCGTCTAAGGGCAGACGACCTGAGACGTTGGTACGACACTCACTACACGCTCACCAACCTCGTCGTGACAGCCGCGGGCGGCATCGATCACGACGCCTTCGTCGAAGAGATCCAGATCGCACTGCGCAGTGCCCGCCCTGCGGGTGCGACCCGACCGGCCCGATCTGCACCCAAGCCGGTGCCGCGCCACCCCGTCGAGGTGCACGCCCAAGCATCAGAGCAGACCCATCTGGTCTTAGGCACCTTGACCGTCCCGAGAAGCTCCCCAGACCGGTACACCGTCGGAGTCATCGCTGAGGCGCTCGGCGGCGGGATGGGCAGCCGGCTGTACCAAGAGGTCAGGGAACGCCGAAGCTTGGCGTACGTCGTCTACGCCCACCCAGCGTACGAGACCGACCACGGGACACTCGAGGTGTACGTCAGCACCATCCCAGATCGCGCCGGCGAAGCGGTCGAGCTGATCGCTGAGGAGTGGACCAGGCTGGTCCGCCATGGGATGCAGGGCGGGGAGCTAGAGCGACAGAAGGCAAACCTGCGTCGGTCGGTCGCACTGTCGCTGGAGAACTCGGCGAGTCGGATGAACCGCCTCGGAAAGGCCGTCCTGTCCGGCGCGCCCTTGCTGGGCCTGGAGGAAAATCTCGCCCAGATCGCCGCGGTCACCACAGACGACGCCCACTCAGTCCTCGAGTCCATGCTGACCGGGCCCTACGCACTGGTGGCACTTGGTGCCGCACCATCCGAGGACGCCCTCCACAGGGCGATGCGCCCGCTCACGGCTCGCAGTAGCAACCCATGACGACAAGGCGGCTCCCCTGGGCGGCTCTCGCCTACCGGCCCGACGCCGACAACCCCTACCCGGCGCTGACAGCCCTTCGGGAGCGCGCCCCCGTCGCCCGCTGGGACCGCACGGGGGGGTGGGCGGTAAGCAGTTATGAACTAGCTCAAGCTGCACTGCGATCGGCAGACTTCGCGAAGGACCCGCCTGGTGCTCAGCACGACGGTCCGGCCATACCGGTCTCCACCTTAAAGTCCACCCTCCGACGAGAGCGGATCGAACGACTGCGTGCCGAGATCGTCGACCTGTCGGACAAGCTGGCAGGCCAATGTGTCCGCCGCCCGACGTACGACGTCCTTCGCCACCTGGCATACCCGCTGACCACCGGTGCCATCTGCTCACTGCTGGGGGTGCCCTGCTCTGACCGAGAGATGGTCATGCCGTGGGCCCGGCGCCTTGCCCCGCTGTTCGACGGAGTCGAGCCTCAAGCCCAGTCCATACAGCCAGTGATCGGCAGGTTCCACAGTTACTTCTCGGCGCTGACCACCTCCCGCGCAGCCCACCCGAAGGACGACGCCATCAGCGACCTGATCGCAGCCGGCGCCTCCATTCCCGCGGTGCCGCAAGCCGCACTGTTCCTCTTCCTCGCTGGTCAAGAGACCACGATGAACCTGATCGGAAACGCCGCCCTCGCCCTGATCCGTCACCCCGAGCAGCTCGATCTACTGCGCGCCGACCCGGCAGAGATTCCGAGCGCCGTGGAGGAGGTCCTTCGTTGGGATCCGCCGTTGCAGCGCAACATCAGAGTCGCCCAGGTCGACACCGAGCTCGGTGGACAACAGATCCGGGCCGGAGAGGTCCTATACGTCCTGGTCGGAGCCACTAACCGGGATCCCCATCAGGTAGATCACCCGGACGACTTCGACGTGAGCCGGTCACCGAACCCGCACCTGACGTTCGGGTATGGCGAGTACTTCTGCTACGGAGCTGCGCTTGCCCGGCTAGAGGCCCACCTCGCGATCGCGGCGCTGTTGCGGCACGGATGCGACTGGGATCGCGTGAACGTGAGCTACCGCTGGCGTCGGATGGCGAACTTTAGAGGCCTCCAAGAACTGGAGATCACCGGGCGGGGGCGCCACGCCCGACCGTGACTGCCGGCACTTCCCGTCCAACGAGCTGCAGGCTGCTGCCCGACGGCCATCGCCTCGCCAGACACCTCGAGGGCGCCGCGGTGCTGCTCGGCCTCGGCCTGGGCGGCCGCGGCGGCCGTGATCGCCTCGTCCCGCTCGGCCTCGGCGGCGGCTTGGGCGCCGCGGGCGGCCTCGGCGTCGGCGATCGCCTCGTCCGCGGCCTCGCTGGCCACCGTGGCGGCACGTTCGACGGCGGCCTGGGCCTTGAGGGCGTCGTCGCGGGCTCCTCTTCAAGGGATTCCACACGCAGGCCTACGACACCACCCCCGCGGACCGCGTGCCCACCCACCCCCACCGCCGACCCAGCACGAGTCCCGGCGCCCGCCTAGCCACCAACAGCCGCCATTGGAGCGATCCTCAGCAGCACCTTCCCCGCGCTCAGGGAGATGACCGCGAACATCCGGTCGAAGGGCAAGTCACGGGTCAACGCGCCCACCAGGCGAGCAAGCCCGCCCAGGCCCTCGATCAGATGCGGCCGGTTCCTGGGACTCACACGACAGACCGCGCCACCGGCCCGGAGTGGGCGGTCCGACAACCTCCATCCGCATCCGGGCGGACCACGACGGGAGGCGGGCGGATCGCACCCTGACCTCGCTGGGAAGCCACCTGAACGCAGTGAACGCCGTCAGCGGCGCGCTCCGGCACGCGGTGGTGGGGTTTCCCGCGTCGCTGACCGGGTGTCCGTCGATGCCGGGGAGTTGATCCTTCAGCGCGAGCTGGGCGTCGACCCGCCGAGGATTGCCGCTCAGTCGCCGGCGGCGCCGGTCTTCTCGAGTGCGGCGATCGCGCGGTTGAGTGCCGCCCGGGCGGCGCGCAGCTCGGCGACCGCGTCGACTTGCCGCGGTCGCCGAGCTTCCTGAACTCACCCGGGAACCCCTCGCACAGTCCTTCCCGCTGCTCCCACAACGTTGCGCCGAAGTAGGCGTCGCCGTCGTGTACACACCGTCACTCACTGGGACTCGCGCATCCGCTGCAGTCCGCTGGCTCGGTCCCGAACGCCCTGTGATTGCCCTCACCGGACGTGCCAGTACGAGGACAGCGTCTGGTTCAGCTTCTTCCACGAATCCGGACACGTCATCCTCCATCCGAAGCGGAGGAGCGTCATCGAATTCGAACGCGACGACGACGATGGGGCGGAGACCCAGGCCAACAACTTTGCCAAGAGCGCACTCCTCAGCGGACGGACCAGAGAACTCTCGACCACCGCCTCGGAAGTGAGAGCCTTCGCGGCCGACCTCGGCATTCACCCAGGCGTTCCTGGAGGCATCCGCGCCTACGAGATCGGCAACAAAGGTTTCCAAGCCTTCTCCAAACTCCGCCGCAAGCTCGATGACTCGGAACTCGACTGAACCCGTCGCCTTCCGGACGAACCACGTCGTAGTAGCTGAAGGTAGTCCACGAACTCTGGCCTTTTTCGCCATGCGGTTCTCAAGCGCCGGCAGTTGGCAGCCGCCGGCCGGCGCGCCGCTTGGCGTCGCTGATGGCGGCTGTCACCGCCTCGTGGATCCACACTGACAGGCTCACGTCACGACCTAGCTCCCGATCGGCCACGGCCCGTTCCAGCACCTCGCGTGTCTCCACGCGTAGGGGGTGACTCCTGCGAAGTCCCTCACGCTCAGACAGCACCGGCCTCGGCGGTAGATCCAGCCGAGCACGTGAGCGGGCACTGCGTGCCGCGTGGCGCTCGATCGCCTGGTGCATCCATCCGATGAAGGTCTTGGGCGCCGACCGTTGGTGCTCCCGGTCGAAGACGACGGCGGATTTCACCCGCGCCCACGTCTCGGGGTCCCACCACGCGCTGGTGTACACCCGTGGCTCACTCACCGGCTAACACCCACCCGCCTGCATCGACGGAGGGTTCGGCTCTCGATCCCCGGCCTGGGAGAGGGCGATCCGCGCCCGAGTCCACACCCGCGCGCTGAGCCAGGCCCTGTCCACAGGCGGCACACCAGGTCAGCGGGATCGGACGGACACGACGAGGATAGCCCTGTACCCACTTAGTTGACTAAAGGAGTCGCACCCCATGAGCAGCACCGCCACCGCCTACGAGGTCGGCCACCTGTACGAGGTCGCCCCGGGCGAGTTGAAGATCGGCACGAACGTGCGCACCGACACCCACCCCGACGCCAAGGAGTTCGCCGCCTCGATCACGGCACGCGGCGTGCTGGAGGTCATCACCGCGCACGTCGACGACGAGGGCAGCCTGCGCGTCGTCCGAGGCCAGCGCCGCACCCTCGTCGCGGCCAAGGTCGGCACTCCCACCGGCACCGTCCCCGTGCGCGTCGTGCCCTCCCCCGACGAGGTCGACCGGATCATCGACCAGGTGAGCGAGAACGTGCACCGCGAGGGCATGCACGTGTGCGCGAGACCCGCGACGCCATCGAGCAGCTGGCCCTGCTCGGCGTCTCCGCCGCGCAGATCGCCAAGCGCGCCGCCCTCCCCCGGCCGGTGGTCAACAGCGCGCTGGCGGTCGCCGCCAACGAGGCGACGAAGAAGCGGATGGACGCCCACGGCATGACCCTGGAGGAGGCCGCGGTCTTCGCCGATTTCGAGGACGACCCCGAGGCGATCGCCACCCTGACCAGCATCTGGTCGACCCGGTGGGAGCGCAACCGGATCGGGCACCACGTCCAGGCGCTGCGAGACGCGCGGGCCGAGCACGAGGCCCTGCACGCGGAAGTCGAGCGGCTGCGGGCCGAGGGCCTGCCGGTCCTCGACCCGCACGAGGTGCCCGAGAACCTGCACCGACACGCCCTGACCGCTCACGAACGGTCGTTGCCGGCGTCGCTGTCGTCGGCAGACAGTCCGGCATTGGCTGTTAGCTGATCCAGGACGGCGCCTGCCGCATCGGCTAGCTCTGCTTCGGTGGGGACTGCAGCGCGGGCGGCAAGCGGCAGGGCGTCGTAGGTGTAGTCGGCGACGGCCAGCGGCGCGGTGCTCCCGGCCAGGGCATAGCGCACGACACTGTCGTTGCGTCCCGCGCACAACAGAATCCCGATGGTGGGTGCATGGCGGTCGGCCACTCGCAGGTTGGCGTCAACCCAGGCGACGTAGAAGCCGAGCTGGCCGGCGTGCTCGGGTGCGAACCGGCCGACCTTGAGTTCGACGACGACGAAGCGGGACTGCGACCAGTTGAAGAACAGCAGGTCAATGTAGAAGTCATCGCCATCGACAGTGAAGTGGTACTGCCGGCCAACGAACGCGAACCCGTGGCCGAGCTCGAGCAGGAAGGCCTGCAGCCTCTTAACCAGGGCGGCTTCCAAGTCTCGTTCGGCGACCGGCCCGGTGAGCTCTAAGAAGTCCAAGACGTACGGGTCGCGGGTCAGCTGCTGTGCCAACTCGGAATCCTTGGCGGGTAGCTGCGCCGCGAAGTTCGACGGTGCGGCGCCGGTCCGCTCGTGCAGGCGGTTCATGATCTGGTTGAGCAGGACGTTGCGGGACCACCCGTTCTCGGCCGCGGCGGCGGCGTACCAGTCCCGCTGGGGCTGGTCGTGGAGCTTGTCGAGTAGCACGGTGACGTGACCCCAGGGCAATCGTCCAACAGCCTGTTGGACGATTGGCTCCTGCGGCCAGGAGGCCGCGAACGAGCGCATGTAGAACAAGTTGCTCCTCGACAGCCCGCGCATGTCCGGGTACGCCGCCCGAAGGTCCGTCGAGAGTCGGTCGATGACCCGGGCACCCCAGCCCTCGGCGTCCTGGCGGTCAAGGATCGTGTGCCCGATGCGCCAGTACAGGGCCAGCAGTTCGGTGTTGACCACCCGCTGGGCACGCCAGCGGGCTTCGCCCACTGCCCTCTTGAGGTCATCGAGCAGTTCGGGGTAGCCGGGGGGCAGCTCGACCTCGCGGCCGGTCACGAGACCACCTTCTCGGCCACCGCGTCGCTCGGGAGGTCGAGGGCCATCAGCTCTGCTGACTGCAAGGCGCGGTAGATGCTGGCGCGAGAGACACCGAAGCTGCGCACCAGATCAGAGATCGGTTCCCCACTCTCCCGCAGTGCCCGCACCTGGCGAATCTGGTCCTTGCTGAGCTTGGATGGACGCCCCGTGTGCCGGCCACGCAGCCGGGCTGCCTCCCGGGCAACGGCGGCTCGTTCGTGCATCAACTCACGTTCGTAACCGGCAAGGGCGGCGAAGATCCCGGCGAGCATCCGTCCGGTTGGCGTGGCGTAGTCGATGCCCTCCCGCAGCGACCGCAGCAGTACCCCAGATTCGGTAAGTGTCTCCACGGTGCGGATCACCCCGGACAAGGACCGACCGAGGCGGTCGAGCGCCACGACCACCACGGTGTCCCCCGCCCTGGCGTAGTCCAACAAGGCCACCAGACCAGGGCGGTCGTCACGGACGCCGGAGAGCTTGTCGGTGAAGATCCGGGTGCAGCCGGCCGCGGTCAACGCGTCGTGCTGTTGATCCAAGGACTGGTGGCTCGTACTGACTCGGGCGTAGCCAACGATCGACGTCATCCACAGAATGTCGCAGAAGTCGGCGGGCGTGGGCGGAACGACACGCCAACTTTCGCACCTACTTGTGGGACTCGAGGCACGCTTGAGTGCTTGCGCCGCCAGGCGTCGCACCAAGGCCGTCTCAATACCAAGGATGTGGAACGACGGTCCGCGCGTGCGAGGGGAAGCGGATCCTTCGGGCAGTCGTGCGGGCGGTGTCCAAGGAAAAGCCGTTGGGGTGCCCGACCTGCTCCGGGCATGATCGACTCGTGGATACCTACCTGGAGACCGAGCGCCTGGCCCTGCGCCGCTCACTGCCGATGACGCGGACCTGCTGATCGAGCTGGACAGCGATCCGGCGGTGATGCGTTACCTGACCGGAGGCGAGCCGACCGCGCCGGAGGTCGTCCGCGAGCGCGACCTGCCGAACATCCTCGCCGGCTACGAGAAGTGGGGCGGCAACTTCGGGCTGTTCGCTGCGCACGAGAAGGACAGCGGCGCGTTCATCGGCTGGTTCATCCTGCGTCCCGAGCCGGGGGGTCCGCTGGACGAGGTCGAACTCGGCTACCGCCTGCGGCAGGCGGCTTGGGGCAAGGGGTATGCCACCGAGGGCTCGCGGGCCTTGCTGGGCGAGGCGTTCACGGAGCTCGGTGTGCGCTTGGTCTGGGCTGAGACGATGTCCGTGAACCATGGTTCGCGCAACGTGACGGAGAAGCTCAAAATGACGGTCGCGGACACCATCCCTACTCCCCCCGACATGCAGATGATCGAGGGCTCCGAACATGGAGGCGTACGGTACGAGATCGCCAAGGAGCAGTGGGAGCAGCGGTAGCCACTGTGCGAACGGCCGTTTTGCACCCACGCCCACCGGAGGGCGCGCCGAGTGATGCGCGGCGGTGGCGTGAGACACCCGAATGTGTCTGGAGAACCGTCGACTTGCCCTCGCAACGAAAGTCACCTCAGCTGCGTGCTGCGCCGCTGGTTGCCGTGGTCCCGAGCGTAGGGCGCAGGTGTGGTGCTGACACGAGAACCACACCTCCGTCACTGCTGGGCGGCACGCTGGCGCCCGTGAGTCCCGGCTCGAAACAACGGTTAACGAGTCACTTCTCCAGTGTGACCTTTCGAGTCGCCTCAGTGAGCCGCCCTCGACCACCCGATCGTGGCCACCACCTGGTGATTCGTATTCGGTCCTCACTGAGACCCCTGCATGGGCGGCCCGCTGGGCGCGAAACAGAATGTTATGGATCGGCCCAATCGGACCTGGCCGTCCGAGTTCCCGAAGAGGTCGGTAGGCGGACGCCCAGCTATGGACGAATCACTAGAAGCGCGAAGCCTCTCTCACCCGGGCCGGGTATCTGAAGTGGCGAGGTGGTGATGTGGTCGCTGGTGCTGCGAAGGTATGGGTGAGTATGTCAACCCGATCTGGCCCCACCATGACGGCTTGAAGTGACCCAGGAAGTCAGGTCGCACATCCAGGGAAGATGGGTACCGGTTGTCCTCCCCTCACCGGGCATTGCTCCGGGCGGATCTTGCGGGACGCTCGAACGGGTGTGCGCCTGCTGACCTGCAGCGTTCCCGTAGGGGGTTCGGATTACGGGACGAGCACAGTGCCGAGGGGCTGTACCGCCCGGTCAACTTTGCGCATGGCGGCTTGCCGGATGGGGTCGTGCGTCCCACGACGATAAGCGACCAAGGAGGGTCTGATGGGATCCGAAACGACAATCTAAGGATGCCGACGCACGAGCGGGCGGGCTCACTAGCGACGAGCCAGGCGGAGGCCAGGAGGCATGCTTTCGCGGTCCCACAGGGCCGCGGTTGTACCGGACTTTCCGGACCACCTCGGCACGCCCACCCTTGTTCTCTCAGCGGCCCCTGGATGACCACTTGGCCGGGACGTGACGTTGGAAGGGGGCGCGCCCTAAGCCGGCGATTCAGCACGGTGGCGCTGGGCGCGTGTCCGCCTGTTTGCGTTGATCATGTAGGACGTGGGTTGTCGCGTCGCTGACTTCGTCGTCCGGTAGAGATGGCGTGAACGAGCCCAAGTAGGCCAGGGCGGCGGCGCATGCGTTGCGCATGGGCGCTGCCTCTCGCTTCGCTGAGGACAGCAGGTAGCCGCCTTGAAGGATGGCGATCGTCACCTCGGCGAGCGTCGCGGGATCGGTGTCCCGGCGTAGTAGCCCACTGTTCTGCATCTTCAGGAACTCGTCCGCCAGCGCCGATTCCCAGCGCGCGAAGGCGTCGGCGCTGCGGCTGCGCAGGTGGTCGCTGTGGTCGAGGACCTCGCTGACGATCGAGCCAAGCGGGCAGCCGCGCAGTCCCCGCTCCTTCTCATGCCTGAGGGCCAATGCTTGCAGCCAAGCCTCGATGCCCGCCCAGGTGTCGACCGGGAAGGAGTTCTGCTCCTCAAGGATCTGGTCTAGTTGAGTGTTCAGCACCTCGGCAAGGAGCTCTTCCCTGCTGGAGAAGTAGTGGTAGAACTGGCTCTTGCCGGTTCCCGAGGCCGCGAGGACGTCCTCGACGCTGGTGGCACCGACGCCTCGCTCGTACATCAGCTCCGCGGCGACGGCGACGATGCGTCGTCGGGTGTCTCTGCCACGGCGGGTGGTTGGTTCACGCATGGGCTATGGCCTCGATCCCGAGGTGGTCGCGGCGCGCCGGCACGGCATCTTCCTACTCCTTTATAGCGGCAATGCGTACAGGGGCCCCGTTCCCCGGATGTCTTAGTCGCCGCGACGCGTCATCTGCTGTCGCATGAATTCTGTACCGGGGGGTACAGTATCTGAGGACACAAGCGGTGATCGAATGCCTGGACTGGCGAGGAGGCGCACCCGGTGAGGGCACTGACGTGGCAAGGCACTCAGGAGGTGTCGATGAAGATTGTCCGGACCCGATGATTCAGCAGCCGACCGACGCGATCGTGCCAATAAGTTCGCTCGCGGCCTACGGCTCGCATCTGCACCTGCACGACGTGCCAGACCTGTACCTGAGGCCGGACAACATTTTCGGTCACCAGCCGATGGGCATCGTGGAGCAGATGGTCGCCCAGATCAGCCACGTCCAACCGAGCGACCGCGTCGTCATCGCATCCCACGTCTCCTGCGGACACTGACGCCTCTGATCAGCTACTACCCGGTGCTGCGGCTCGCAGCCCACCGACCATCCCGATTCCCGGAGGTAGAGATTCTATGCAGTCGACCAGCCAAGGCGGCCTGACGGCGAACATCGGACGAGGCATACTCGCCGGTGTCGTTGGCACCGTCGTAATGACCGCCTTCCAGAAACTCATCGAGATGCCAATCACTGGCCGCGGTGACAGTTACGCCCCCGCGGACTTCGCCGAACGCGTCTTGCCCGTGCACCCGTCGACTCCGCAGGGCCGCACTCAGCTGAACTACGTCACCCACTTCTCCCTCGGCGGCATGTGGGGCACCGCCTACGGCATCGCTGCCAACGCTGGGCTGCGCGGGCAGAAGGCGGTCAACACGGTGTTCGCCATCGTCTACACCGGTGACGTGATCCTCAACACCGCGCTCGGGTTGTACAACCCTACCGAGTGGTCCACCGAGGACTGGATCGTCGACCTCGTCGACAAGTACGTGCAGGCGCAGGCCACCGGCGCCATCTTCGACCGCTTCCTCGACCCGGCCCCGCGGTCCTGAGCCGCCGCTCATCGTCCGGGACGCCACGTGCCCGAGAGGGTCAGAGAAGGGAGGGTCCGTGAGCCGCAATGCGGGTCAGCAGATCATCGTTATCCCCGGCGCCTCCCGCGGCACCGGCCGTGAGGCGGCACACGTCTTTGCGGGCGGCAGAGCGGACGGCGTGCTAGCGGCACGCAATTGCCCCGCCCTCGGTAGCCTCCCGCAGTGCCTGGCCACCCCTAAGGCTCGGGTTGTTGCCCTGGCCGGGCAGTCGCTGTATGCCGCGCGCTTAAGGAGTGACTGCCGGGCGCTGGCCGGCCGCCGCCGATCCTCAGTGCTCGCACGCGACACGAACCAGTCGTAGGAAGGAAGTCCGGGTGACCGCAACGATTGTCGGTTTGGGCAGCGCCCTGCCGGCCGCGATGTCGCAGGCGGCGTTATGGGAGGGCTTCTTCCGCGAGCACTACGCCGACGCCCGGGTCGCTCGCCAAGTGTGGCGATCGGCCGGAATCGTCACCCGCCATGGCGTGGTGAACCCCGCGATCGAAGACGTTTCGGGTTGGGGCACCGGTGAGCGGATGCGTCGCTTCGTTGCCGAGGCGTTGCCGCTAGGTAAAGAAGCCGTCGGCGCTGCCCTCCACGACGCGGGGATCGCCGCCGATGACATCGGCCTGTTCACGGTCGTCTCCTCGACCGGGTATGCGACGCCGGGCTTGGACGTGCTTCTCGCGCGGGACCTAGGGATGGCCTCCGACGTGCAGCGGCTACATATCGGGCACATGGGTTGCTATGCGGCCCTAATCGCCCGGGCCGGAACCAAACCGCTCGTGCACCACGTCGATGATCTCCAGCGCCTCCTAGAACTCCTTGTCGCTAGCTGAGCTGCCTGGCCCAGCGCTCATCGCTCCTCTGGCTGCTCGGCGTCGGAAGGTGGCTGCGGGTCGGCGGCGGACAGCTGGGTGAGCACGGCACCAGCGGCGGTGGCGAGCTCGGTGTCGGTGGGCACGGCGTCGCGGGCTGAAGCGGGCAGCGCGTCATAGGTGTAGTCGGCGATCGCGAGTGGTGCGGTGGTGCCGGCGAGGGAGTAACGGCACCCTGTCGCTCATCGAGGGGAAGGCGGCCTCGCTGCCGGTGGGCGCTGCCGACCTCGCTGTGGGCGGCGGCGGGCGCTACCTGTACGTGCTCAACACCGTCACCGGCGAGGTGCTCGGCTACCAGATCGGCTCGACCGGCAGCTTGACACCCACGTCCACCGTCGGCGGTCTGCCTGCCAAGTCGGGCGGGCAAAGCGGCGGGCTGGCCGTCCGCGACACAGCCGCGGCCACGAGCAGGCCAGTCCCCTCCGGCGGCCCCAACACGGGCGCCGGCGGCACCGCAGCCGGACGACCTACCGGCGATCTCGTCGGTGGCATCGCGGCGTTCGCCGCCGCACTCATCGTGGGAGCGGCCGTGCTCCGCCGGCGCAAGACCAATATGCGGTGACTTGGGCGTGCGCCCCGCGACGCGGGGCAAACTCCACCCGGCGTTCAGCTCAGCAACCGCCGGTCGGGGGGAGCGGGCGGCGGGACCGCTTGCTCGGTCATTTGCTCGACCATAGCCGCCTGTTCACGGCTCACGTTTCTCGGTTGGGTGTCCGTGGGGTGGGCGCCCAGGGCCCCGGGACCTCGGGCAAGCTGCCCAACGGCGAAGTCCTGCCGCTGTTCCGGCTGCGCTACGCCGGCTCGGCCGACACCTGGGGATTCGCCATCTACGGGGCCGGCCACGACGACTACCAGAACAGCCACCTACCAACGGCCAGCTGCTAGAGCTGATGGCAGTACACCCGATCCGAGAAGTAGGACCACTAGAAGGGTCCATCGCAACGAGCGACGCTACGTCTCGGTCAGACAACTCTCCCGGCCTAAAGTGGGCCCGCGCGTTTCTGATATCAAGGATTGCTTTGACCCAGAGTTCGATGTGCCCCACCATCCGTTTGTCGACAGACGCTGCTTGTTCTCCAATCGCGGTCGCTCGCGTCCGATACGACGGCTGATCGATGTGACCCAGAGCCTGCGAAACCAAGTCGGTGTGACCGTGATGCTCGGAGTCGCTACGCAGCGCCGCCCTACGACCTTGATCTCGTAGTCGTTGAGTCGAGCCACCACCTTCGGCGACCAGTGCTCGGAGAACAACGACAGCTTCTCGGTGATGTCCACCGCCTCGTTCGCCATGTCCCGAGCCTCGCATGAAGCAACTGCCCTGACGAGCCCCTCCGCCGCGGCACGTGACCCGGTTCAGGATCCGCTTGCGGCGTGGAGCGCGCGGGGTGCCCTCTTGGGCGCCGACGGTGGCACACCTGTGCCATGATGCACACATCCAGCACGCCGAACAGGAGCAGGCCATGACCTCCACCCGGATGCCCGCTGCCGATGCCGCGCCCGGCACCGTCACCGGTGCAGGCCGCTATGCGGTCGGCAACAACGGTGACTACTTCGCCGTCAGCCGCCGCTGCCGACACCTGCGCGCAGACCTGGCCGGAGGCAGCATCGACGCCGACGGCTGTCTGGTCTGCCCCTGGCACCAAGCAAAGTACGACGTACGGACAGGCCGGATGACGCGCGGACCTCAGGGCGTGTTCGCCAAGATCCCCGGTCTCGGCGCGTCGTTCGTAGCCCTGACCAAGATCTGGCCATTACGCCGCGGGACCGTCACCCTCGACGGCGACGAACTCCAAGTCGACTGACTGACACTGGAAGCAGTTCACACCCTCGTTTCTTCGCGCAAGTCCATGGTGAAGACATCACCGGCTGATGGCGCGCCCGAGAAAAGCCCTGGCGCCTTGGTCGTCCCGTGGCAGGATCCTCAACCGGTGATCGTGTATGCAAGGCCGAACGTCGCCGAGGCCGTCAGTCTGGTGTCGCTCAGCGTTCCTCATTCGGCGCTCGTGCTGGCGCGATGACGGCCGAGAAGTCCTTATCCCGTTGTGGAGCAGGGGGCGGCTCTGGAGATCGGCTTCGGCCGTTGCTGGATGTC
>JAABUV010001314.1_pt1 | contig 36043 bp, 60 predicted proteins | sample 5559971 | NCBI WGS metagenome assembly JAABUV01 (sample SAMN10711881, study PRJNA513362) | rock metagenome | isolation source: Antarctica rocks | place: Antarctica: Victoria Land, Knobhead nord | collected 2015-12-19
CGCCGCCACAAGGAGCGCGCTCACGGCATGCACACGCACAGACGCGCTGCTGTGACTGCTTGCATCCACCCGTGCCAGGCACAAGCTGGAAGCCTAGACACCTCACATGTCAGTGCAGTCATACATATACGCAGTGCTACGTCATCAGTGCGCAGCGGCTGCTGCACACGCTCTCCAGCCCCGCCAGGGCGTGGGGTAAAGGTCATCAGTGCTATGTCAACAGCGCGGGGTGGCTGTTCCACACGCTCCTTGAGCCCTGCCAGGGCGTGAAGCCCTGCTAGGGCGTGGAGGCACCTGCCGACCAGGTGGACCTTGCCGCGCAGCAGCTGGTAACGCTGGATGCACGCCTGCTGCTCCTGGAGCGCGCGGGTGCATGTTAGTGCATCGTGGGTGTGTAGACAGGCTCATGCAATGCTCGAATGAGCACCCGTGCACACTGTTGTCCAGCTCTCATGCACTGCTGGCGTGCAGAGCTCCGCGACACCAAAGCTCATGTCAATAATCGGAACGAAAGAGATCCACAGTGCAAGCTGTGCAGACCTGCGCCCAGGGATGCTCTGCCAGCGTCCGTCGTGCCCGCGCAATGCTGCGCACTCACCAAGGAGCCGTGAACTTCACCAGGCCGTGCCTCGAGCGAACGCAGGCAACGACGGGCCAGTATGCACATGCGCAGTCTGGCTGGCTGCCCGCGCGATATGCTCAAAGCTCTTCGCCCAGCGCGCAGCAGCCAGCCGGACTGCGCGACGGCGAACTGGCCCGTTGTCACGCACGACCGCTGGAGGCACTGCCTGGTGGATATGACTGCTCCTTGGCCAGTGCGCAGCATGGCGTGGGCATGACGGACGTAGGCAGAGCGCTGCCAGGCACAGGCATGCACAGCATGTATAGCAACCCCGCATGAGCTTGGAGCACACACCAGTACAGCTTGGTGTGATGCGCTGCATGGGGTGGCCGTGGGATGTATGCTGTTATCGTACGAACTGCCAATGGTTAGCAGCTATGATGCGCATCACAGACGCCAGCGCAGCAAACTGGTGTGCATGGCATGCTACTAACTATTGGCAGTGCATGTAGCGACAGCACAAATCGCACTGCAATCCCATGCAACTGACCTGGTACCACAGGCAGGTCACTCAAAGCTCTGTTCATTTGCCAAATACAAGCAGGCCAGGGAGTGGTTGCTGAAGCGGCCGAGCAGGCGAGAGTGCGTCCATGAGCGTGTATTACGTAATCACCTCAGGTTGGGGGAGGGCGAGTTGGCGTGCAGCACCCGCTCTCATAGGTCCAGCGTACCTTGATGTACTTGATGGGCTCGTAGCTTGGCACGCGCCGCCAAAACGAGACGCCGATATCCATGTCAAGGTGGAGCGGGACGCGCTGTGGAGGCAGGCAGGTACTGACTTTCACCGGACAGCAGGAACCTGGGGGCCAGAATAGCAAGCCTTGCTTGAATTGTTCATTCCTTCAGCCTTGTAGAGCTTGATGCACGTGTCAGACCCTCAACCCTACATCAGTAATCATTTTGAATCTATAATTTTCTCACTTGGCGCACAGTGGGCCGAGAGGGTGGCTGCGCCACATAGGAAGTGCTTTGGTGTTCTAATAGATTCGCGGTGGCATGTACTAGCAGCACTAGGCGCGATTTACCTTGCGCAGCTGCCTCTATCCAGTTGCTGGTTCAGGCCGTCTGGCTCCACAGCCACTATCTGACAAGCAGGCAATTACCTGGCCAGTCCTACCGGGCCCGCTGCACGCAACTTTTGTGCGTGCTTGCAGCTGCCAGCAACAAGCGCTTGCTGGTGGCCCACTGGAGGAACCAGGTATGGAGCACCGCAGCTGCCGTCTTGGGTAATAATGATTGCGAGTAGCTGCAAGTGCATCCAGCCAATGTTTTATATTTAGTGATGCGCTTCCTTGTCGGCATGATTGCCAGATCAGAGCTGTTAGGACTTGCTCTGCTTCCCGAGTGACACTCCTGCACACCCTTGTGCAGTGTGTGCAGGTCCCAGGCCCCAGGACGTGCTTGCCTGTGGCTCTGGGGCGGTGAGCGCTTCGTGCTGTCTTGCAGCACCGCGAGCTGCTGCGCTGGAAGACCTGGAGTGACGCGGTGCACTGGGTGCGGTGCCACCTCACAAAGTTGACTGTTTTGCTGTTTTGCTGCCAAGTATAAAACATCAAAGCGCCCGTGCCCGCCTCCCTGCAGCCCATCACTGCTGATGGGCTGCAAGTTCCTGCGCCTGCGGCCGTGACGGTATGGATGCACAACGAGCAGTGAAGCCGCATCTACTTACGGTGCAATATAGAGTTTAGAGAGAGTTGCGTGGGTTCTTTGTAAAGCGAGACGCTGGCACTTGTTCAGTCTCTCGGCGCACTTTTGGCGTGCTGCTGTCCGCCTGAGGCGTCGAGGCGCATGCGCTGCCAGCAGAGCCACCTGAACATCTGGCGCACGCCTGGAGAGCGCGGCGCGCCGCGCACGCAGGCGTAGCGGGGCGGCGCGCCGCGCATGACCGGGCTGCTGCGCAGCCGCAGCCAGGGCCGGCAGGCGCCCGCACGCGGCGTGGCGCAGCGCGCGGAGCTCATCGCGCTTGCGTGCGTGGCGGCCGTGCTGCTGTGGGGCCTCTTCCTGGTGCCGCTGTCGCCTGAGCCGGCCGCGCCTGCGGGCGACCATGGCGGCCGGACGCTGCTGCGCCGTAGCCTGCTGGGTGCGCGCCACGCGGCCGGGGCTTGTAGCCTTTCCCGGACCTGTTGGGGCAAAGCTCTCCTAAGGCCTGCGTGCTGTGAAGACGCACGCGGCGTTCTGCACGCCCGCGTCACTGGTGCGGTTCTCTGTCTGTATCCGCCGCGCACCGATGCCGACCTGGGCGCGTCGCCCTCACAGTGTACCCATCCCCAACCCCCTGGTGTGGCACGCCGCGCAGGCCAGCTGGCTAACCCCTCACTGGGCAGCCACGGGGCCGCGCAGCAGGGCTGCGCGGGGCTGGCAGCGCGGCCCCTGACAGAGCCGCTCGCGCCGCGCAGGGCGGCTGCTGGGCCCGCGCCTGCTGGCGGCGGGCGGCGACGCGCGGCAGGGCGGCGCGGGCCGCCCCCAGCACTCGCCCAGGATGCTGCAGCCGGACGAGCACCCCTGGCGCGCTCCGGGCTTCCGGCCCGGCAGCTGGCAGGAGCAGCGGCTGGGCAGGCGCGCGCGCCGTCGCTGCCTGGGTCCCCGTCTCATGGCTTGCTGTGCATGATGCCGCCTGCCAGGTCAGCTGAAGCCTGGGCTCACCATGCAGGCCTACCATGGTGTGTACATATGTTGCAAAATGTTGGATTTGCAGACGATGAGCCTGCGAGCGCGTTTGCAGCTTGTACTGGGCGGCGCAGCGCTCCGCAAATGCCCAAGGCACCCTTCACTTCCTTACTTACTAGTAGGAGGGACATGCTTTGGCATGCTTCCGAGCAAGGCACGCTATGACGCGTTGTGTTGATACACAGTCAAGGGCAGCCTCGTCGCCTCGAGCAAGGAGGGCGCATCGCATGTGCCAGGGCGCGTCGCGTCACACGGCGCTGTGGCTGTGCAGGCGCGCGCCGGCGGGCGGCGGCTCCGGCGCGGGCTCCGGCGCGGGCATCGCGGACGACGCGGACATGCGGGATAAGCTGGCGGCCGTGCTGCTGCGCCGCGGGGGCGACGGCCCCGGTCAGGGGCCCCCAGCGCGCCCGGCGAGCACCGTGGCGGGGTTAGCGGCCGCGGCGGCGGCGGCCGGCGGCGGCGCCGCCGCACGGCCTGACCCGGGCTCGAGCCCGCCGGCGCGCGCATCGCCGGCGGAGCCTGGGGCGGCTGGGGCGGGGCAGGGCGGCGCCGCGCGCGCCTCGGCGCGCGTGCGCGTCAGCGTGCGGCGCGACGCCGAGCCGATTGCGTGGCGCGGCGAGGGCGCCGCGGCCGCGCGCGGCCGGGGGTGGGTACCGGAGCCGCCGCCCGACCGGGGGGACCGCCCGCCTGAGGACCCGCCCCTGACCGCGGCCGGCGCCGGCGCCGGCGGCGGCCAGCGCCCGTCGGGCGCCAGCGCCTGGGCGGCGGCGGAGCCGGTGTTCATCGGCACGGCGAGCGGCGATGTAGACTTTGGCGCGGAGGCCGCGCGCGGGATCTCCGGCAGCGAGACGCAGGGTGCGGGGTACCCGGCAGGCTTCAATCGCAGCTCGGCCGCTGTGCCCTGCTGCGTCCCAGTGCTGTTAGTGCGCTCCATGCCAGGCTCACATGCTTGAGCGTCAGGGCATGATGCAGTGCTCCGGAAAGGGCAGCATGCGCTAGGCCTTAATATGGGAATTTCTGCGGGCAGGGGCGCCGTCAGGCAATGCCGCGGGCGCCGCCAGCGATGGCGGCGGCGCCGCAGGCGCTGGCGGCGACGCCCGGGGCCTGCCCACGGCCGACCCGGCGGTCGCGGCGCTCGCGGAGAAGTCGGCGGCGGCGGTGGGCCTGGACGGAAACCTAAACCTAGCGCAGGCGGCCGCCGGCGCCGCGCGCCCGCAGCCCAAGGCGCTGCAGCCGCTGGCGATGCGGCCGCGGGAGGCGGACAACCCCGACGGGGTCTGGGAGGAGGGCGGCGCCGGCGGCCGCAGCCCCCCGGAGGGCGACCTGAGCGCCGAGCTGGCCGCGCTGGCGGCGGCGGCGGCGGCGGACGACGCGCGCACGCGCGCGGCGAGCGTGGGCATCCAGGCGCTCGTGATCAAGGCCGCCCACGGCACCGGGCCGCCGGGCGCCACGTCGCCGCCGGGCAGCGAGCTGCGCCGCCGCTTCGCGGCCTGGAAGGCACGCCCCGGGACGGCCTGGCATGGGCAGGCAGGCACCGTGGCGACAGCACGTGCTGCGCACCCGCCGTGGTGCTTGTCAGGCCGCCGCTCTCCTCTGATTCTAACGCAGGACAGCGACTCTCAAGCACGCTGCCCCATTCGGCGGCAGGCGTGTGAAACGCCGAACCAGTTCGCAAGGTCTCTTGTCTGGGGCGGGGAGAAGGCGAGGCAGCGTTTTGCTGGCGTCCCAACCACCCTGACCAGTGCTTGGACAGCCCCACCTAAAACTGAGACGCGGAGATGCGAGCACGCAAGTGCATGCATGCGAGGGCGGCGCGCGGCGGCAGGCGCGCGTGAACCCGGACTACGACCTGGAGGAGGACGAGGCCGGGGAGGAGCCGGCGCCCGAGCCGCTGACGTTTGTCTTCGAGGAGCCGGAGCTGCTGGACTCGGACATGCTGGAGATGCTGGCCTACTCGGAGGCCAAGGCGCGCTCCCGGGCGCCTATGGATAGGGTAGAGTTAGGGTAGGGTAGGCGCCTGGGCACATGCTGGCGATGCTCAAGAATACGGAGGCTAAGTTGCGCTCCCGGGCGCCTGGGCATTGTGGGCCCCCATCCTTGGCTGGCAGTGCCGCCGCAAGCATGCATGTGGGTGGCTGTCTCTGATGAAGCCCTGCCCTGCTAATACCACTCGTTTCTCATCTTCGGCTGTTTAAGTGGCGTCTGACATGGAGGTGATGCGTCGTGCAACCCCATGCATGCCACGCAACACATGCAGAAACACCCTGTGCGCCATGACAAGGCATGGCGGCAGCCAGCTGCTGCCGGGCGCCAGTGTGAGCGCGCCTGGCTGACCACAGCCCTGGAGCCGCCTGTAACGTGCCCCCTGCGCCGGCCCCACGGCGCGCGCGGCAGTCGCAGGTTAGCCCGTTGCCAGCCTGCACACGACCGCCGCTGCTCATGCTCTACCCCAAACCTAGCCAGCAGCGGCCCCACGGCGCGCGCGGCCCGCGCAGGAGGTCCCGGCGCCGGCGCAGACGCGGCCGCCGCTGCTGAACACGGACGTGACGAGCCTGGACCCGGACGCGATGGACGAGGACAGCTTCCGCGAGGGCCTGGAGCTGCTGGAGCAGCTGGAGGTGCGCCAAACCCTAAACCTTCCCTAAACCTGCCCTACGCTTGCCAGTGGAGCGCTGGTGATTTGGTGTGATGAAACACACTGGTTGAACGTCACTGACATTCATTTGACAAGTGTTGCGACTGTGCGTATGGCGGTGCATACCACCATGGCAGATCTAGGCTGACATTACTGTCCATGGAGCCCGGCCGTGCATGGCGTCATAGAGCCCGCAAGCTTGTGCACTGAGCGCACAAGCAGACCGAAGTGCCACCGCCGGCAGAAATTTCGCATGGCGGGGGAGAGCGACAAGAAGCTGGCGCAGCACCGCGAGGAGCAGCGGCAGTTGGAGCGGCGCGCGCGCTATGGTGCGGCGGCCCCCATCGGCCCCCAACGAAGCGCACGCTCTCCGCCGCGCACATGAGCCCGATGCGCCCTGTCTGCCATGCAGCCCTGTGCAGCAGCTGATGCAGAGCGTGCGCCAGCCTGTGCAGCCTGCAGGCACGAGGGCTGGCAGGCATGGCGCAGCCGCACCTGAGCACCCTGGCTACCATATGGCTGCACGCAGGCTTGAGAGGCAATGTTGGGAGGTCACACACACACACACAGGCGCTGCTTGCCGCAACTCTTAGCTGCTCTTGAACAAGCGTCTATCTTCAACAGCTGCGGCTCACAGCGGCGCCCGGCGCGCGTGCAGAGGCGGCCGAGTACCGCAAGGAGGTGCGCAAGCGCAAGCTGCAGGTGTATGAGCAGTACCTGGCGCGGCGCGCGATGATGCGCGACTTCCGCGCCATGGTCGACTTCATGACCGGCGACGCCTGGGCCGCCGTGTACTCCGCGCGCCTGGCCAGGCACGGGGGGGGCCCGCTGAGAGTGAAGCGTGATGCACCGAGCGGCCCTCATGTGGCATCGGGCGCCTGTTCCCGGTTCTGTGCTGCCGCTGTGCGGGCCGCGCCTGGCCAGGCAAGGGGGCCCCCAGCTGAGAGCAAGCCTGATGCACCGAGCAGTCCCCTTGTGGCATCAGGTGCCGGTTCCAGGCGCCATGTTGCTGCTGTGAGGGCCGCCCAACCAGGCACCCTCATGACCGCTGCAGCAGTGGCAAGGAGTGTGAGGAGCTGCTCCCCCCGAACTTCCGCCGAGTGCTGCAGTTCACTGCATGCTGTTTCTCTCTCATAACGCTGGCCATGTTGTCAGCAGAAAGCACCGGCGGAGCTAGGCCATGTGAACCTGCTCGACTTGCAGGGAATCATGTGTCTGTCAATATGTACAGTTGGCACAAGTGCTGATCCTAATGCTGCTGTGCACAGGATGTCAGCTGGCGCGCCGCGGCGCGGCATTGCCATCCCTGCCGGCGGCACCGTGCTCCTGAATCACGCATACTCAACCATCAAGGTGCGGGGCGCTGAGCGTAGACGTTGCGCTGCCCACGCTGGCGGGCTCCAACCAAGGCCGACGACCTCTCAGGCCGACAGTGCACACCCCCTGCATGCCGTGTGATGCTTCCCAGCCGTGCTCTACCTTCGGCCGGTGTTCTCACTTGCACGACGACACACAGCACACCTTGCTGGCATTCCTGTCGGCGTGCGAGTCCTCTGGGCAGGTGGCGGTGTGTCTTGCACAACATTGCATGTGACTGCACGATCAGGCATGTGAATGCACGACTTTGCATGGGACTGCGCGCGCCGCGGCAGGTGCTGCGCGAGCAGCTGCAGTGCGAGCTGCCGGTCGAGGTGATCTACAACGGGCCCATGGAGATGACGCCCGAGATCCTGGCGCGCTTCGAGGCGCGCAGGGCAACATCGCCTGCAAGTCGGAGCACGCGGCAGCGACATGCTTGACGAGTGACAGAGCGCAAGTCCTTGGAGTGGGTGACGCTTGCACAGTCACAGCAGCGCATGCGAGCAGTGCATGCAAGACAAATGCAGATCCAATGCGCCTGGACGGGACGCGCGCATGCAGATGCTGGCGCGCTGCCCCTGAAGCACCTGAGGCTCACGAGGTTGTGGCTGACGGCATGCGCGGCCGCGGCAGACGGACTTTGAGAACGTGCGGTGCCTGGACGGCCGCGACACGCCCTACCCCGCGCACCATGCCCTGCTCAACCTGAGCAGCAGCGACACCGGGGTGCGGCGCACGCCTCTCGTCGCGCCCCATGCCCCTGCCTTCCCCAGCGTCTGCCATTGTCTGGATGTGTTAAGCCGTGCAGACACGCACGCACTCGCTCTCTGTCTCACCACAGACATATCGATATCGATAAACCGTTACAGGCCTCAGGTAGGCTCCTGTGCTTGATGCGTGCTCCATAGGGGCTGCTGGAGCTCATGTTGCATGCTGCTGGCCCATGGTGCGCGGCGTGAGGCGCTGGGCTGTGCGCTGCATGTGCAGGTGCCGCGCGAGGCCGAACAGGGCACCTCCGGCCCCTCCTGCCAGGCGCATGCGCTCGCGCGTGTCACTGCAGGTTGACGGCTGACCCAGAGCCTCACCCGCAGATGGCGCGCGAGGCCGAGAAGGGCATGTCCGGCTTCTCGTTCAAGGTGTTCGCGCTCGCGTTTGTCACCACGTTCGACGAGGCGCGGGCCCAGCAGCGGGCCTGCGCCGCGCGGTCTGCGCTCGCGCAGCGCATGGGCATTCATGTGTGTGTGCCTGTGGTGTTTTGCCCCTCGCCTATTCCATGTGGAGCGCCAGATGGTGACCCTGGACTGGCACTTGCTGCTGCCTGAGGGCAACAGCCGGCTCTAGCACACCCTGCGGCTACTGCCCTGCTGCTTGGGCCCACCCGCGGCTGTGTTTCAGTGCGCGGCCAGGGCGTCCGCTGGGGATGTGTGCACGGCCCGTGCGGCGAGCCCCTCCACCCTGTCATATAGGTACAGTGTGGGGTGCGGCGAGCCCCTCCACCCAAGCCCCACCCTATCCTTGCCACGGAGCCGGCTTGCGGCGGCAGGTGCTGCTGCTGGACGCCGACAACCAGCCGCTGCGCAACCCGGAGCCGCTGTTCGATGCGGAGCCCTTCCGGCGCACCGGCGGCATGTTCTGGCCTGACTGGTGCCGGCCCGGGGCAGAGCTCAGCGTGCATCCGTTTCACGCAGCACAGAGGTGCTCTTGCTGTGGGTCAGCAACATAAGTGACCAAACTGGCGGTGCGGTCTCTGTTCTGTACACAGTGGCCTTGCCAAAGAGCCCGAGGCAAGCACGCCCGCCCTTTCTGCGAGCATCACCATGCGCAAGACTGCAGGGCTTGCGTGCGGTCTTCACAGTAAGCGCCAGCTCAGCGACGCGACCGGCCTGAGCTCTCCTTTGCAGGCGCACACGACTGCACCGCGGCAACCGCGCGCGCCTGACACGGCGATCAGCCGCGTGCCATGCAGCGCCGGCGGCGCGCGCTGGGCACCAGATCAGGGTAGCCCTAACTGTCGGCGCGCCGCGCGCAGGTGGGAGGCGGTGCCCTGGGTGAAGGCGAGCGCGTACACGCTCTACGGCCTGAGCCCGCCCTGGGAGCTGGAGGGCGGCGGCATCGACGCCGGCTTCCGCACGTCGGAGAGCGGCCAGATGCTGGTCAATCGGTGCGCGCGCACTGGGCGATGAGCGCCCCCGCCGCGCATGCGCCAGCGGACGCGGGCCCGACACAAACATGTGCTGGCCGCAGCGACCGGATCGCATGTGAAGCCGGGGCGGCTCCGGCCTTTGCTACAAGCCCAGACGTAATCGGCAGCCCTCGGACATAGACGCAACAGGAGCGCGCGCGCGTGCGCCGCGCAGCAAGTGGCACGCGGACGCGCTCGGGTGGCTCTGGTTCGTCAACTCGCACCCGGCAGCCCTCACTGTGAGTGCAAGAGCCCGACACTGAAACTTGAGACAAGCGCGCGCGCCGCAGCAACTGGCACGCGGACGCGCTCGAGTGGCTCTGGTTCGTCAACTCGCACCCGGACGTGACCTACAAGAGCATGTACGGCGACAAGGACACCTTCCGGCTCGCCTTCCACCTGGCCGGCAAGGCGGGCGCGTTCTGGCAGGCGCGTTCTTACCCTAATCCCTTAACCCTAACCCGCGCCCGGCAGCACCCTTGCAGCGCGCAACCCGTCATCGCTCGGCGCGTGTGGGCGCAGCGAATGGGCGCCGCATGCAGCGCGCAGTGCCATCGCCAGCAGTGCGCGCGCCGCATCGAGCCATACCATATGCGCTCTGGGTGCTGCTTGGCCGTCCCAGCCTGCGCGCGCGCTCCTATGCGCACCGCGACTGGCCGCCCTCCACTGCGCGTCTGGTTTCGGACCCAGGCTGAGCAAGCCGCCTGCGTCCTGACTGCATGTGGCAGCAAGGGACGCGCGCTGACCCGGGGAACGCTGCCCGAGCGCAGGTGCCAACGCCGCCGCGCAGCGCTCTCGACCACTCGCCCACCAACGTGCGCCTCCGCGGTGCCCATGTACCTTCACTTTCTCTGCGGCAGTCTCAATGTCACAGTAGTGCCCCCCACGCCAATTGGTGCCAGCAAGCAGATGCGCCTAGCTGGGGCCACTGAGCACAATAAAGTGGGCTAAGCCTGTTTTCCAACATACAGAGTAGTAGTTCAAATAGGATATCCGGCCCCGCGACCCGGGCGGGACAAGCCCGCGAGCAGCGCGCATGTGGGCGCGGCCCCGCTTAACCCAGGCGGGCGCAGCACGACCGAGAAAGGCCTCACACTCCCCGCCCGAAGCCCTGCCCCCGCCCCGCGCGTGCCGCAGGACAAGCCCGTGATCCTGGACGTGGGTATGGTGCAGCATGACCCTAACCCTACCAATTACATACCTTATCCTTATCCCTAAACCTAGCCCCGCGCGCGGCGCAGGACAAGCCCGTGAGCTACCTGCACGTGGGCATGGTGCAGCACGACCCCGCCGGCCGCATTGCCTTCCTGCACCGCACGGCCGAGGGGAAGTTCCACCCGCTCGTGCGCGCGTTCCGGCGCGTGCACGTGGTCACGGTGCCGCTGTCGCCCGCGCGCGCGGCCGCCACGCTCGGCAACCGCCAGCGCCACATGGGCTTTGAAAGCCTGCAGGCGCGCCGCCCGCGCGCCCGCCCGCGCCGGCGGCGGCGGCCTGCTGCGTGCAGCGTGGGCGCTGCTCAATGAAGACTCTCACGCGCGAGCGCCCCGGATTTGTTGACCCGCCATGCATGTCCGAGGCAACATGCATTATAAGTCGTGTACGTTTGCAGCTTTGCCAAGGAGGCACTCTGGTGTTGTGGATATGGAACGAGCCACAGAGCGTATGTGTCCGGTCTTAAGTTTACGTCTGACGGCGCACACTGTGCTGACACCCTCTCCCCCGCCTCGCCGCCGGCAGATCGACGAGCGCACGTACGAGCGCTGCAGCGTGCCGGACGAGCGCGAGTTCCTGGCCGCCTGCGGGCTCAGCCCCGCCCAGGTCTCCTTCCCCATTCCGGTGATGCCGCTGAGCGCGCTGCCGGACGTCGAGCGCGTGATCAACGCCAGCCAGGCTGTGCTGGCCGACCTGCAGGCGCAGTACCACCGCGTGATCATCCTGGGCTGATGCGGCCCAGGGTTCGTCAGTAGTGCCGGCCATGCTATCCCGGCCGGCCCGCAATGTGTCATTGCATGACCACCCTGGGCTGATGGGTGTGCAGGACTGTCTGACGGGGTCCTGAAGCTGCATCTTAGTTGACAGGGTTCTGTCTGATGTGGTAGGGTTTATGTTCAGCAGGTGCACGGGCATGTACACTGGGCAGGGCTTCAACACTTGCAGGATGCAGCCCCATACGCCTGCGTCAAGGGCACATGGCCCTGGGAGTCTGATTGTGTAGCGGACAGTGTCAGGTCTGGCAAGCAAATTGCGGCACGTGCCATGTAAGTGAGACAGTAAGCTACAGCGGCTTGCGTCATGCGCCTGCAGACGTGCCTTGCAGCCGTTTCAAGGCTTTCCAGCATGCAACGTGTGTGCCCAGCGCTCCTGGCCAAGATGTGCAGCATTGCTGGAGAGCCCAGGCGCACATCTCGTGATGCTAAGCGCTGGCAAAGCTGCTTCAATATGCGCTTCAGCGCATACATACAGCTCTCGCTTGCTCCAGGAGGCAAGGCAGTAAGAAAGCATATGCAACCTGGCTGCCTGCTGCATTCCTCACGAGTGCCAAGAATTGATGTGCATCAAAACAAACCAGTGATGGTACGACTGAATAGCGGGGTTGTAGGAAGCTCACGACGCATCTGCATTCATTCCAGGCCCGTCTCCCAGCTCCCAGCTCCCACCATGCATAGAGCCCCCATGGGTGTGCAGAACACCCTGACCAGTGTTGCGAGACAGAGCATCCATACCATGCGTTGTCTCAGGCGCATGATCATGCATGCAAGCGCAGCAGGAGCATGCAGCGCGCGGTGTGCTGTGGTGCGCGTGGGAGGCACACTCAAGTCTGAATAGTGCTGGCACAACTCAAGACTCAGAAACAGGCAACTCCAAAGAGTCGTCGCGTGCATTCACAGATTGCGGTAACCTCCTGTGAAAGGATGGAAGGTACACAGACACCACCCAGAATGAGAGATGCACACTGGTGCCCCAAAATGTGATGTGCAACACTTGCATGTGCTCTGCCCCGTGGCAGCCAGCGAGGGCGTCATGGCACAGAGGTAGGACCGCTGCTTGACACCAATGTGGTGCAAGCTGCGCCTGCATCGCCTGCATCGCCCTGACCCATACCAATCAAATCCCAACCCCTGGCCAAACCTCTGCCGCAGCTAGCTGTAGAAGCGGTGCGTTGGCAGGATGCCGCGGCGCACAACCTGCAGCGCAGCCACCGGTATGGAGGTCGTGGTGTGCGAGGACGGTCACGAAACTACCGCTGAGGAGCGGGCTGTGGCCGCATGAGCATGCACACCGCCTCTTCATGCAAACATCCGCACAGGCTCGGCACCCGCCGCATGCGCTCTGTCAGGCTAGCATTCATATCGCACTGTCACGAAAGTTTGCCCTGTGCCCGTGCCTGACTGAGGAGATCCAGCAGCGCTGCCGCTGGATTGCCCTGCGGTGGAAAACAGCAGATTTAGCGTGTGTTCTGCAAACATGAGGCCTTTCTGTAAAAATAAATTGAAACATTGTTGTTAGCACTGCACAGCAGGGACACCTTAATGGTGTCATGGCAGAACAGAGGGCTTTGTTGGCAGTGTGCAGGACGTATGTGTCAGGCAAAGACTGACTCAGGCTCTCAAATCAGGCTATCAGGAATACGCCCTGGACACTCCCGAGCTTCCCCATCTTGCACACAAGCTCCAAGCCCTCTCAGCTCGAGCCTGAGACTCAGAGCAAAGTCCTTCAAGCTCACCATGTTGACAGCCAGCGCCGCAGCCGCGACAACCTCCGCTAGCGCCTCGCCCGGCGGCTTTGCGCCGCTCGCCGCGCCGCCAGGCTGCGACTCTGCGAGCGCGGCACACACCACGATTCTTTGTGTTTATGCAAGAGTGCCATCACGCACACCAAGAGCAACCTGGCATTGTGGCCAAAGCGTCTTGGGCAGCAGCGCAGCCCCGGCGGCCGCTTCCTGGGCCAAACAAGCACAGCGCGTGGACGCGAGCACGAGCTACAGGTGCACTCCGGGAGCGCCCGCATCGGGCGCGGACTTGGGGGCCAGGCAGGAGGAAGTGCATGGGCGCATGGACGAGTCGAAGGCGCACCGTGCGCGCCCGCGTCGGCCTCCGGCTCGGGCGCCAGGCTGGCAGAGCCGAAGCGCGCGAGCGTGGACGCAACGCTCTCCTGCGGCGCCAGCGCCAGGCTCGCCTTGTACGGCGACAGCGCGTCCAGCAGCGCGGCCACCATCTGCCGCTCCGCGGCCGCCGCGCGCACCGCCGCCGCCACCTGGCCGGCGCGCCCTGGACCTCAGGCGCTGCACAGCGTACCACCACGCAGAGTGGGCCAGGTAGGACATCATACCCCCCGTGAACACTAGCACACGGGGCAGCGTGCTGGGCGAGGCCCCTGGAGCGCCAGCGCCGGCGGCACCCTCGCGGCGCCGGCGCCACCCCAGCGCTCCATTCTTTCAGCTCAGCCGCAGCCGCCGCCGCCGCCCAGCCCCGCACGCTCTGGGCTGTCCCAAACTAAGGAGGGTATGGCAAGTGGGGTAGGGCGGCAGCGCGCCTGCGCCTCCGCGGCCGCGCACTTGCCCTGCAGCGCACGGTTCTCCCGCAACAGCTCCTCATACTCATGCCGCAGCCGCTCGAGCGACGAGTCCAGGTGTGGCTCAGACGCGGTCGGGCAGCACCGCCTGCCCCAGCGCGCATGCCCTGCTGACGGGGTTTGTTCTGCAGCGGGGCTCAGGGCAGTGCTGGAGCAACTGGGGCCGGGCGGCCCAGGCAAGCAGCCTGGGCATGATGGCGGCTGCATGCGGACAGCGCCCAGGACCGCCAGCTGTGGCAGCCTGGGCGCGCAAAGCTCCTGATAACGTGCGCGCACGTGCGACAGAGTGCAGAAGCCTGACAGGCGCGGCGACCTGTCCGGCCTGCGCCACTGCTTGTGCGCGGGAAGCTGCGGCGCACAGTGGCTCGCTGCGCACTGGAAGGGGGGTGCCTGGGTGCGCACGCCCTACTCTGACGCTCACTCATGTCATGGACGGTGAACCGGCAGCGCACCTTTTGGACCCCAGCGACGGCAGAGACCCGGGCGAGCGCAGGCGCTGCCGCCGCTCGTCCTCCAGCTGGCGCAGCGCCGCGTCGATGCGCGCCTGCGGCTCCGCCGCCTCCGCAGCCGCACGGCGCCTGGCGCCCGGCGCGCTTGCCTTGGCGTGCCGCCGGTGAGCACAGGCAGCGCGCTGCCAGGCGTCACGGGCTTCTAGGAAGGTCAGGGCGCTCGTGCGGTCTTACTGTGTGGAAGAACACAGGGCACACGCGAGCAGGCGCACAGCACAGGCCGGAAGGCGCAGGAGGAGGTGCAGGAGGCAGGAGAGCAGCGCGAGCCGGGTGACAAGTGACGAGCATGGCGCGCGCTGCGGCGACTACATAGCAGGCTCCTGACCCCTAGCGCGCGTGCGCACTGTGCAGCAGAGCAGGCCGCAGCCGGCGGCGGCAGCTCGATGCCGCGGGCTTCCGCGTGCGCCTGCGGCAGGGGCGCAGGCGGCACCAGGCTCGACAGCGGCACATGATGCAGGTGCGGCGGCGTGTCTGGTGCTGCGCTGCTGGGGCCGGCCTGCTGCATGCCCTCAGCGAGCGCAGCGAGCGCCGGCAGGGCTGCGCCGGCGTCAAAGAAGCTAGCAGCCTCGGGGCTGCCACCATCGAAACTCAGCGCGCCAGAGCCCCACTCGCCGCTGCAGTGCGCGAGCACGCCCGCCACGTCCGGGTCATCGAACAAGTCCGCCATGGCGGCACGTGCGGCTGCGCGGCGCCGCGGCGCCGCACCTGCGTGCGCTGTGCCGAATCAAGACAGACGCGAGCAAGGCAGTGCCAACGTGTACAAGAAACAGAGAGTTTCGGCACAGGTCTGCGTTTATTATGCTGGAGGACGCGGCAGGGCTCAGCCACCCCGAACGCGCATTGCATGTGCGCACTGTTCCCAGCACTGCGGCGCTTGGCGTGCTATCGTTCCACGCACCATAGAACTATACGCAGCATATACTGCAGCACTTCCAGGCGCTCGGGCGGCCCGGGGGGAGCAAGCATGCTCCTAGCTACCCTGGATTCACTAGCCTGTGCAGCCGCGGCTGCGCAAGGCAAGGGGCTGCCCATGTTTTGCTTACTATGCGGGTGCTGCAGGCCTGTCTTCACCTGGACCGCAGCAGGCCTGGGTCCGTCCTCAGACGCCCTCACACGCCGTCAAGGCTGGACGGAGCTGCCCGCCCTGCCAGGACCAGGGTGCAGGTCCAGGAGCTACGCCATTGCCCAGGGACGCTCAGCTCTTCCAGGCAGTCAGGCCGTGGCGCTGGTGCCACAACACAGAGGGGCGAGGCCTGGTTGCCACCCACCCAAACGCTCCCTACAGTCAAGGTTAGCCACGTGAGACAGAGCCCGGTTGCACTGTGTCAAGGTACAGGTTGTGTGGAGTATGCTTTGGAAGGGGGTGAACAAGAGGAGCTGCAAAACTTGTGTTTGCACAGATGAGGGTCCCGTGACCCTCCATCTGTGGTGATTCACCGATCTGGTCCGTCCACCTATGCCATTGAGTACAGCGCAATCAGATTCATACCGTTGTCCAGACAACCATTGCCCTGCTCAGCAAGGCATAACAGCGCACAAGGTCTTGAGAGCACCGGCTGGGGACGATGTTCACGCAGAGGGCAGCTTTCTCAGGCTGCGCGCTTGCGCCGCGCACCGCCTGTCGCCGCAGCTCCCGTAGCACCGTGCAGCCCCGCGCCGAGTGGACAAAGGCAAGCTCGCAGCTCTGCTACTAATTCGTGTTTGAGTTGTCCAGGCCATGGTGCTTGCACCTGCAGCTGAGAGCGGCGCGCGGACAGGTATGCACACTGGAGGAGGTAAGGGGCAACCAAAACCGCAAGGTGTGCACACTTTGTTCAACCAACTACTGCGTCACTGCTTGTTTCCAATCTTAACGCTGCTCCAGCGCTTGCAAGCTACCCCGGGCCCCCTTCTTGCTTCGCGATGCAGCCTAGCCCCGGAGAGGCATGCAAGAGCAAGCTTTTGCACGCTCGTCACACACACATGTGTCTGGCTGAGAGGTTGGCAGGCGCTTACGCTTGCAAGTGCCTGCAGGTTGTCGACGTGGGTGGGAAGAAGGTACTGGTGGCTGAGGCAGACGGCCAGGTGCGGGCTGTGGCGTCGTGGCATGCTGGCACGCTAGACAGCGCGCTCGCCGAGGCGAGAGGGTGTGCGCAGGTGTACGCCGTCTCCAACAAGTGCACGCACCTCAACGTGTCGCTCGTGGGGAAGACCGCCTTTCTCCAGGGCATGGTGCGCTCGTGCACACCGACACGCTCGGTGGTGGCACTGCCAGGCTTTGGCGTGCAAACCTGCTCTAGCCACACGTTGCCGAAGCAAGTGCAACGCCCAGCGCGAGCGTGATGAGCACAAGCTTACCTGCGCAGGTCGAGAACAAGTGCATCGTGTGTCCAGCGCATGGCACAGCCTTCGACTTGGCCACAGGTGCCACCCTGAGCATGCGCAAGTGCGTGTGCCTGACAGCCTGAGCAGCAGCAGCCTGCCAAGTGCGTATGCAGCGCTGTGTGCAAGCTGCACAGTGTGCGGGCAACAAGGCGCTCTCACACGGGTACGTAGGTTCTGGCAGCGCTATGCATGTCTGCATCATGCGGCCAGGAGGTGCAGCTTGTGCCACGCGAACAGGAACAAGTTATGAGCGGGGCGATGCAGGCGAGGTGCAAGGCGGCTGGTGCCCCAACTTCCCCGAGCTGCCCTTTTGTTGGCAAGGGCACGAAGCAGAGGCCGCTGCCGACCTTTCAGAGCCGGGTAGACGAAGCTGGCAACATCGAGGTGGCTGCCTGAGGCGCGACCTGGTGCAGGACACTCTGTCCGTTTAGGTCTTTGTGCAGTGCATCGTTCTTCCTAGCGCGTCTTTCTGTATCGCATTTGACGGTGTCCATCCCTTGGCAAGGGCACCATGCCCGGCGTCGACTGACTCTTTGAAGTCTGATTGAATGGGTTGGAAAATTGGGGTACATCCTGGAGCAGTTGTAGGAGAGACTGCTGGTATCCCGTGTAATGTGTGTGCATCATGTTGCGCATGCTGTGGCTCTTTGCATTATAGAAACATCTTGCTTGGATGTGAGTGGGAACAGCAGCAACCTGCTGGCCAGACATGCTGGCCGCTGTTGACGGCACAGCTGTGGCGTTGTCCCTTTGACAATAGTGCAACACTTCATAGCATGCACATAAGCTCTCGTATGGGCCATACCGCTCACATTCTTGTTTTACAGCTCCTTCCTGCGCAGACAACACCACAGCATGTGCATACTACATTGCTCCGCATGTCTGTGTCAGAGTCCGTCTGCCGTGCAGCACTTGAGGGAAGTTTTGCCCAGAAAGAGTCGCCGCTGTTGTGCAGCCGACCGCACACCTCCAACAGTGCCCTCAAAGTGCAATGTGGGATGGTCTTTGCAAACATCAAAGCACAAAAGCCACTCAACTGGCAAATGCAGCATCAGATGCAAGATTGGCCGCACACACATCTCCATGCTGCGGAGTACATCCCAACCTGAAGAAGACACCACCAGATACACCACCACGAGTAGACGCCACCAGGACTCGAACAACATCAACAATGCGCATCGGCGCAGCACTGAAAAAGTCGACAGCAAAAATAACAGTGTCCAGAATCGTGCATAAACCCCAGGATGCTGCCTTCGCAGTCCCAGGCTACAGTGCTTGCACACAACCCAAATCTGTGCTGAGGTTTGCAGCGTGCTAAGGTGTGCAGACGCACCCAGGCCGCATGCGAAAACTGATTAAGTGCTATCCTCAGACTGCCACGCTGAGGCTTGCCGATACAAAGGCACAGAATGTGGGATGCGGCCTAGGCCAGGGCGGGCGGCGGGGCGCGGCGGCCGACGCAGGCCGGGTCGCCCCGGCGGAAGGTCACGCGATCGCCTTCCTCGAGGAACGGGTCCTGGTTGCGGTGCCACACCCACTCCGCCTCGGTTGCCGACTTGACCTCGAGCACGCCCATGCCGAAGGAGGGCTCCCTGCCGCGCCGCCGCGGGCTGCGTCGCGCGAGCGGGCCCATGCGCAACAAGGGAGGCGTGCCAAGGGCGCACGGGATTGCCAATTGCTGGTTAATCTGTTCCGCTTGCACTCAGCTGCTAATCCACTGCTCAGCAAGGCCTGCCCGGGAGGAGCAGTCTGTGGCGGGGAGCTGGCCTGCACCATATAAACAAAAAAACTGGCCAGAGTCAGCAGTGGCGCTGCAGGCCGCTCATCATAATTGCCTTTGTTGTGGCTGCGTAAAACCGCAGGCCACCTGGCAACCATGATCGCACTTCTGCATACACATTGGAGGTCACAACCGGGACCCCCCCAAAAAGCTGGGCTGGGCTTTGCGTTTCATGATGGTTGCTTGTTCAAACGCATCAGACATGCACCCTGCATCTGGGCATTACATGCTTCCATGGCACCGCAATGCATGCATACCCATGCCAGGACTGTGTATGGCTGTAAGCATCAGACCGACTTCTTGGGCGCACCGGAATGCAGACCACAGGGGCTGCTCGCTGGGGCAGAAGTGGCCGTCCTGCTTGGTGGGGCACTTTGTGATACTAGGCCGCTTCTCCTTGGCCGGGCAGCGCCCGGGCTCATCCACAAAGTTGACATACAGCTTCTCGATGTTCCCGCCATCGCCTGGCAACGCCGGAGCAGCACAGCGCGTCAGCGCAGCAGCTCTCGCGTCAAAGGTCTGGACCTGCACTGCACAGGCGAGCGAGCCACAGGGCTGGCTGTGAACCTGCCGCGGAGCGCCACTGGGTGCACAGAGCCAGTCAGCAGCATGCAGACTACTAGGCCAGCGGCCCAACACTGGTACCCGACACTGGTATGATGTCCCGTGCCGCCCTGCGCTTCCCATGCAAGACTCAGTGCACAGCAACTGGCGCATGCACTGCTGGCGCATGTGCAGCGCTGCATGAGCAAGCGCCACTGCTTGAGCATGCAAATGGCTTGACAGGCCCAACACTGGTACCCGACACCGGTATGATGTCCCGTGCAGCCCTGCACTTCTCATGCAAGACTCAGTGCACAGTAACTGGCGCATGCACTGCTGGCGCATGTGCAGCGCTGCATGAGCAAGCGCCACTGCTTGAGCATGCAAATGGCTTGACAGGCCTCGATGATACCCAGGTATGGGATCCTGCGCAGGCTGGCATGCGTGTTGGGGGGCGGGAGCAGGGAGCATGGCGCGCGAACCTATGGTTATGTAGTGAGGTGCGCAGGGGTTGACCTGGTAGTCGTACACGCGGTTGTGGCGCTCGTATGCGTGAACGTGCCTGCAGGTGGGGGCGCATACCCCTAGCCTTCACATGTGGCCCTCACGCCTCCTCTTGTGGCCATTGAGGCATAAAAAGGGCATCAGAGAGGTACACTCGTCTCATCCCCTGTTGACACTGGGCCACATCTACACAAGCTCCCGACTCAATACGCTCATCCTACCTCGGAATGACAGGGACACGTACACATCCTGCTATGCAATCTGGCGATTGCACACATATCCAGGCCGAGCAAGGCCCCTGACACCAAGGCCAGGCGGGCGGGCAGGCGCTGGCCGCGCGGCCGCGGCGGCGGCGCACCCATTGAAAACCAGGTCCACGCCGCCCTCATACACAATCGGCTCAAGCGCCAGGCGCATGCACTCCATCTCCTTGAAGTGCGCTTCGTACGTGTTGTACCTGCGGTGCGCGCGGCTAGGGTGTAGGGTATACCTACCCTGCCCTTATCCCGCGCAGCAGCTGCTGCGCGGCGCAGTGCGCGGCGCGCGCTGCTGCCTCATGGCGCCCCGCCCGCGGCCTCCTGGGCCCGCCCCTGGAAACAAGCCCGTCCGTATGTCTGCAAACCGGTACAGGCTGGGGTGCTCCCGCATAACTTGACATATGAACTTGCAAGTGCTCCCAGCGAGAAACACCAGCAGGCCGGTCTACAGACCTGGACAGCGAGTCTGCGTAGGCGACCTGGGCGCCCGTGCGCAGTCGCCCCGCAACTCCCAGGTCAACACCGCGCGCATGGCAGCAGAGGTGCAGCCGCTTCACCACAGTGAATACGGCCGCACAGCCCGTCTGCTGACCCAGCACGGCGATGCTGCCCTGGTCGTCGCACATGTCACTGCAGGCAGTGGCCAGCGGCATGGGCGCCCAGGTCGCCTATGCAGACTCGCTGTCCAGGTCCACAGACTGGTCTGCGGTGTTTCTCGCAAGGAAGACTTACAAATTCATATGTCAAGCAATGAGAAAGCACCCCAACCCGGGCCTGTTTGCAGGCGGCGGCGCGAAAGAGCACGAGGTTGGCTCGCAGCTTGGGTACCAACGCTTGGGTACCAACAAGCCAGATACGCGCGCCTGCAGCCCAAGCACAGGCCACATGCCGGGCAGCTGCCGCCCTCGCGGCTCCGGGCCGCCCGCGTGCAGGCGCGCCAATGCGTGCGCCCTGCATGCTTGACAAGCTTGCCGCCCGTCCCATCCAACAACTAGCCTGAGACTGGGGCAGGGCCGCACCAGGGCGAGTGCATGACGGCGATGACCCAGGGCGTGCGAGCGCGGTCCACGGCGGCTAAGTCAGCGCGCAGCCACGCCGCCTGCGCGCTGTCCTCGCCGTACGGCACGTACGAGCCCATCATGACCCAGTGCACGCCTGCGCGCGGGACAGCAGGGTATAGTATCCTATCCTTTGGCAGGGTGGGCGACAAGCCTGCTTGCCACGTCATTCGCAGAGGCAAGCAGACATGGTAATGTGCGGGCAATATGCATGCGTGCAGGCCGGCACACTCCTATACCGCAGAACGAAGAAAACGGCATGAATAGAAGTCTCAGCAGCCTCAGCTGCCGGCATGGTGTCCGCTGCACGCCACAGTGCGTCGTCGTGTGCGAACCGCATGGGCAGCACACTCGAGTTTACAGGCCGCACACGCAGCTTCGCCCCCCCTCGTTTGCCCTGCCCGTCGTGGGCGCCACGCAGCAATACTGCACTGCACTCGCCCGTCGCACGACGCGCATCCGGGCGCGCGCCGGCAGCGTCGAACGAATAGTATTGCGGCGAATCAGAGCCGCTCTCCTCGAACGGGTAGCGGTACCGCGTCTCAAACGCCTGGAACCTATTCTGCTGGGCGTCCTCCTCGATCTCGTGGTTGCCAGCGACGCCCATCAGCGGCACCTGCGCACAATGTCAACCTGAAGGACTCAGCCCAGGCTCAAGAATCACCTGCAGACCTGCCATCGAGGGTGCTGACCCTACCAACAAGCCTGCACGCCCGCAGACGGTGCCTGCACCAGGCGCCGCAGTTCTTTCTACAGTTCTGCTCACGTATCAGTCTCGATGGGCATTCTGGAGCGCCCGCGCATGCTCCGGCATGGCTGTCTCTTGCATGGTAGACGCACCTGTGCGGGCTATGTCGTTGCTATGGCACCATGGACAGTGAGTAGCCCACAATGGTGCCGCCCACCCAGGATAAATGTGCTGGTTTGACGGACCCACTCCGCTGTACCGGGGCAAGCACACGCGCTTGCAAGTGCCTGCAAGCCCCACGCATGACCAGTGCCACCAGAGCACAGCAGCGTGTAAAGCTCACGGAATACCCTAACAGAGTACTGCTGTACTGAAAACGCCTCAGGAGGGACTCGCGCCTGCGAGAACAGCGGCTCCGTCAGGCGGCCCCAGGTGTCCCAGCGCGGCTGGAACGACGTGCTCGTCCCCCAGTCCTTGGCCTCCTTCTTCACCTCGCCCTGCCGGCGCGGAGCGCATCGTCACCCGCTACTCAGCACGCTCCGCCGGCTGCACAGCCAGCAGCAGGCCAATCTGGATTTGCTCGCTGCTAGCTGGAGCGCACCCACAGCGCGGCGACACCCAGGGTAACAGTCCAACCCCACCGAGGACAAAGAGCGCGCTGGGGCTGTAGATAGGGCGCAGGCCGGTGCCTAAGCAGACGCAGCTTGCAGCCTCCACATGCATGGGCTTGCATGATGGCTGGGACGATGCGGTCAGCCCCAGCGCGGCGCGCGCGCCTCTCCGTCCGGCAGGTAGTGCGGGAGGTAGTCGTCCGCGTACGTGTAGTCGCCCACCAGGATAACCACCTGCGCAGCCTGGCTGTTAACCCTATCCAAAGCCTACTTTTCATGCAGAACATGCGCAAACCCTAACCTATGCTGCAGAATATGCCCAAGCGCAGCCTCGCGCCGGGCGATCGCGGCGCCCTGCACGTGCACATTGGATGGATGGGGCACACGTTGCTGGCAGCTGCGCGGGCGCCCGCTAGAGCAGCCGAGCTCTTGGGTCACACTGATGCAGATCGCAAACGCACAGGGTGCGTCTTTGCCTTGCTTCATGCAACGAGCTCCGCCTCACAGGTGGGCGTCCGTGTGGACAGTTCGCGCACGGGCGAGGGGTTGCGTGTGTGGTCGAAAACAATCAGCCACCCCTCTGCACAACACCCCGCTCGAATGTGCAGCGCACCGGGGGTTCGGCCTTGGTGAGGTGGCGCAGCGTGGCGGTGGAGTTGTACGTCTGGCCCAGGTCGCCGATGATGCCGAAGCGCTGCGGGAACGCGCGCGGCCCCGTGGCCTGCAGCGTGGTGAAGCTGCGCACGCTGCTCCAAGCGTCCCGCTCGCCGTCGCCGCACCTGCGGTGCGCGCGCCGGCGCTGGTTTCGGCAGGCTGTGCGGCTCTAAGGGGGTGCGCATGTGAGGTAGTCCATCTGCCGCCGTGCATGCGGCGCGCCGCGTTATACCTCCCCCTCTGCATGCGCTTCTGGGCAAACACAAGCAAAAACATCCCTATAGAGAGTCACAGCTATCGGCTCAGCATGTCCAGGCCGCGCCAGCGTGCACCGCAGCCGCAGGGAGAGCACTACACACACGAGTGTACGCAGAGCAGAGCAAGATACGTGGAGCACGCAGCCATGGGTAGCACTGCAGCAGATGCGACATAGCCATATGTGACATAGACAGCGTGGCGGGCACATAGAGCACGTCATGACGAAACCACCCGCTGTGACCAGCATCATGGGGTGCCTTGGTCTCATGCTGCGGCGTGCAACACCTGCAGCAGGCACTTCTGCAGCCGAGCGAGGGGCGCGCCTGTAGTAGTAGGTCGTCGAAGCCGCCAGGCCGTCCAGCTTGACGTGGTGGAAGACGCTGGAGATGTAAGTGTCGCCCGGGTAGTGCTGCACGTAGGCCTTGGTGGCGCCGTCAGCGCTCTTGTCGAGCGCATTGGCTTCGGTGCCGTACTCGACCTGGCGCCCCGCGACACAGCTCACACAGTGCTTGCGCCTGCCAGTAGGCCGAACAAGGCTGGTTCTGAGGCGCATTGCCAAAGCACGGCCTGCGGACAGCTGTGCAAGCCTGTAAACAATTGACGCTTGCACGCAGCGCAAGCCAAGCGCAAGTGCTTTAGAGCATGTATCAGAACTTTGGGAAGTGTGTCCACCACGGTTTCGAACACGTAAGGCTACATCACGGTCAAGCTCTGGACATCACAAAGCACCCGAGCGTAGCCAAGAAGGCAGCTAGGTGCGACACAGGCAGGCTGCCTGCCTGTTTGTGCAACACTTACAAGTGACTACGCGGCGGCGCACACCGTGGACGCCAGGCCTGCCAAGTCCTGCAGGCTTGCCGCCTCTCCAGCATCGGCCCGGATGCTGGCGTTGCCGGTGCTCCATGACACGAACATGGCGCCCTCACCTGCGCGCGCTGGCGGTCAGAGCGCTCGTCCGCACACGACAGCGATGCAGCCCACACCCAGTTAGCTCTTTGTCTGGGCATAGTAATTGCGCGCGCCTGCCAGCGCAATGTGGATCTGCTCAGGCTCGAGCGGCCCGGCGGTCTTGACCACCCTTGGGTCGTGCATACTGATATCCTCGCTGCCCGTTTCTCCCCACTCCTTTTGATAGGGGACAGTTCTTGGTGGCGGTGGGGCAGCCTCGGCATGCCCGCTGTCCAGGGGCAGCTTAAGGCTGGCGGCGTGCACGCGCGGGTCCAACGCAACTGCTCCCAGCAGCACCAGCCACACAAGCACGCACACGCCAAACGTGAGCCCAAAGCGCTGCTTCCAGCCCTCCTCTACCATGATCGCAATGCAATGCTTACCGCCGTGTGTCACGACCGCACTTGCTCAGAGGCAGTTTGTGCGTGCCCAGCAGTGTTCGGAACACAGACGAGGAAGCTATAATGCTAGCACTAGCATGCTCGCACTAGCATGCAGCAAATGCAGCAGTGTGCCTTAAGGGGAAGCTGCTTGGGAGAGGCAACAAAGGCCTGTGTCTGTTCCCTGAGTCCACGTCAGGCCAAGTCAATGTCAGACGTGGATGCTGAAAACGTGAGGTGAGGTAGCACTCCACGGCGAGAAAGTGGCTTGCAGGACACATGCAGCGTTTGCATCCCGGCTTGCATGCAGACCGCAGACCTATCCATTGCACAATGGTATGAAGAATTGCACAAGCAAAACTGTGACAAACACGAGCGATAAGCGCACACGCACACAGGATAGCATTTCGGAAATGCCATTTCCTGCCTCTTTCCCTCAGTTCAGCTTGAATACCTCCAGTTTGCCACATGTGGTATACCTCACTCTGTCTGCTTCTTGACCCTCACACATAAATGCGTTCATGCATTACCACCTCATGCGTTGGTGCGAATAATGCACTCGAACAACAGTAAAGACTAACCTGGGATCGCTCGACAACGCAGCCCAGCCCCGACGACACCGCCTGCAGACAGTCTCCTAGCGCAGGTTGCCTGTAATGCGCAGGACCTCTGCCACACCTTGCTGAGCCAGAAACAACTCAACCGTGTGCCGCTCAGGGGGCTGCTGCTCTATCAACCTGCAATGCTCAATGCGCCCTACCTATCCAAAACCTGAAACACATTACAGAGCAGGCTCTGCTCAGTATGGCAGCGGTCCGCGGGCGGCCACGCTCACAAGGGGCTGCCTCAAGTCGTTGCCACTGCTCAGTGTGCCTGTGGCACTCCTCTGCGCGGCACACGCCGGGTGGTATGGTGCGGGCCGGGGCAGCTTTGACTGCGTCACCTCCCGGTCGAGCGCTGGCAGCGTCGTGCTGGTAGCTCCTCGACAAGCTCCAGACTCCCTGCAAGCGTCTGCACCCAGGCACTGCCTCAGTGAATCTGTCTAACAACAGACACAAACATGGCCAGATTTGACATACGTTTCTGACAAGAGACACAGCAAAGATAAGTAAGTGTGCACGCCCACGGCTGTAACACAAAGCAGCAGTGCAAAACGAAGAAGCTTGTAGATGCTGCTGTGCAGAGTCACGCTCAAGGGGTCTACAGCCGCATGCACAACCATCTCAGCAGGCACTACAGCACTGAAGCAACAAAGGGCCTGAGTGTACACAACCCTGTGAACGGCACTGTTCACGTGCCTGCACGCGTCGCCGCGTCCTGACGGCGTTGCGCCTCTGCGGCGCGCCGCAGGTACGCCGCCACGTCCACCGCCGACTGCGCGCCAGCCCGCGCACGCCCGGCGGCGCGCTCAGGTGACAGCGGCCGCGGCGCAGCCCGCGCAGTGCTGCACCCCTCTCCGCGGGCCCCGCCCTCGCCCTCGTCGCGCAGCTTGTTGTATCTCGCCGGCAGCGGCAGCGGCTGCCCGGGCCGCCAGGCGCCGATGGGGCCCAGCCCGCCGCGCGGAGACACGGCCTCCAGAAAGACGCGCTTGCGTGACGGCGGTGACGGCGCGCAGCCGCCCTCGCCGCGGCCCGGCGCGGCGCCGCCGGGCTGCAGGGGCGCGACGATCACCGGCGCGTGCGCGGCGCGCGCGACCTGGCTGGCGAGCGGCTTTTTTCCGAGCAGCCGGCCGAGCGCGCTCGGCGCGCCGTCGCTGGCCAGCACGACCGCGCGCGCGCCCGCCTCCAACGCCTCCAGCGCGAGCGCCTGCGCGATGGAGACGCGCGCGCAGCTGGCGCCGCCGCGCAACACGGCGAGCCGGTGCGGGACGCCCGCGCCGGCCGCCCTGCTCAGCGGCGCGGCAAAGCGGCGCTGCATGAACGCCGTGGAGCGCGCCAGTGGCCGGCGCGGCATGCAGACCAGGCGCCACAGGCTTCTGGCGTCGAACAGCACATGCACGAGCAGGAGCTCGGAGGCGCCAGCCTCCGCCAAGTAGCTCAGCGCATACTCCACTGCGCGCTCTGAGGCCTGCGCACAGAACAAAGGGGCTGGTTCTTGCTGTGCAACCACCCAAGAGGAGCAGTGCCAGCCGTCCAGGTGGCACATAAGTTTTCCAGACCAGCCCAGGCACCTGCTCGTATCACTGACAGCCACCGTGTGAGAAACAAGGTGCAACATGTCCAAGAGCGGGCAGGGTGCTGTGCTGTCGGGGGGGACCAGCTTCACATGTAACTGCGCAGTGCTCAAGGCTGGGAGGCACACCTCAGAGTCTGTGACAGCGACCAATATTGGACCTGCCTGCTTCATTCCAGCCAGGCGGTGCCCCTACGTGTCTGCACTTTGTTCGCAAGCCCAGCACACGTGTTTGCAAAGCTTGCACACCCTCGCCTTTCGCTTCTTGACTTGCTTCTTTGCCTGCTTACCCACCTTGCAAAATATATGCCTGTCGTCACTGATCCCACCTGTCGTGCAACAGTGGTTGCGCCGTGAGCGCTAGAACCCATAGGTCTAGGGAACAATGTACTTGCAGCTAGCGCCAGAGGCCGGAGCGCTTTTGGTCCACCAGAGCCAATCTTGAAACTCTCCGTCGTCCTGCGTGGGCCTCCTATGCTATTCATCTGCGCGCTATATGATTTACCTGGTCTGATCGCGCTCCTGGAGTGGACCACCCACCCTCATAAAGAGTCTGTCATCGGCAGTGGTGTCTCCGAGGGAAAAATGCGCTGCTGGAGTGTGCACGTGTAGGCGATCTGGTGGTGCACAGCTTGTGGTCAAGTTCACGGCGAGCTGCTACAGCCTGTGAAACTCCTGGTCTGCCTTGGGCCTGGAAGCACACTCCAGCCGCAAAACTGAGCCACTTCTGGAGTGTTTCTGACACCCTGACGTCCTTGGGCACGCTATCGCTATGAGCTTTGTCTACCTGAGCTGGATATAAGAACTTGGCTTGACGCGAGTTGGCTTCTTGTGCCCTCGCTGCACCAGAAGAGCGCGCAAGATAGATACGTGCTAGTTTACAACAGCTCTCAACCTGCTTTGAGCCACACGGCGCAACTATTGCTCAACAACGTTCGCAACGCCCGCCAGCTCCTGAAACAGAACAAAGAACAAAGAATCACCAGTAGGCCAGGCTTATTTGTCCTGGCCCATGCCCTGCCTGGGAGCACGCCGGGCGCGCGGAAAGAAAAGAAACAACCTGCGCTAACAGCGGCCGAGACGTGGGCCTGCTGCAGGGAAGCCAACCCATAACACACGCTGCCCTAGAACACCATACCCTCTATCCTGACCAGCACCAGCAGCTGCTCGGCGGGCTTGGGCGCGCCGGCGCCGCCCACCGCCAGCGCGGGCGCGTCCGCCCCTCCCCAGGGCTGGCCCCCCTCCGAGGCCGGCCCGCCGGGCGCCGCCGCAACGGGCAGCTGCTGCGCTTCCGACGCATCTCCCGACCCGTTGCCCGCCGGGACATTCAGGGTCGTGCCGCGGGGCGACGGAGGCGACGGAGGCGACGGCGGCGACGGCGGCGCGCCGGCCGCGCCGGCCGCGGCGGTGTCCGCCCCGCACTCGCTGGGCGGGCGCAGGCCCCGGTGCGCGTCGATGACGGTGGGCGTCGCCGCGCCGCCGTACCACCCGGCGAGCAGGTCCACGAAGCGCACGCCGCCGATGTGCGAGCTGGTGAACAGCGGCCCGTCGATGATCTCGTGCAGCTGGCACGCCGGCGCAAAGACGACCGCCGCGGCAGCGGCTGAGCCGGCCTCCCCCGTCGCCCGCGCCAGCAGCGTGGCGCCCAGGGGCCCGTCGGGCTCGGCGGCCCGGCCCGGCGTCGGCGCGGTCGCGGGCACCCTGCCAGCCGACGCCGCGAGCAGCGCGCGCTCCACCGCGCCGGGGTAGGGTGTGAGCCCCGCGTAGGTCTCCACTGCGCCCGCGCTCCCGGCGCTCCCCCCGTCGCCGTCGCTGCCCGTCGCGCCGCCCGCCACCGCCGCCGCGCCGTCCGCGGCCCCTGCTCCTGCCTCGGCCCCGGAGGCCGCGGTCGCGCTCGGCGCCGCCCCGGCGGCGACGCCGCCGATAAACGACGCCTCCATGCGCGCGCGGAAGTCCGAAAAGTTGGCGCCCACCGCGCCGTCAAAGCCCAAGTTGGCGCTGTCGTACAGGTACTCGTGGAACAGCGCGGGCGTGGCGACATGCGCGTGCGCGTACTGCGCAAAGAAGCAGCGCCAGGCGTCCGCGCCGTACGCGTCCATGCATGTCCTGCGCGGCTTCGCCAGCGAGCCCGTCAAGCGGTAAGCGTTGGATGCGGGCAGCGTCCTGCTCTGGGGTCGTGCGTGCGTTGCACGCTTGCTGACAGCGTTGCCCGGGAGTGGGCAGGTGCAGCAAGCACAGACGGCACGGCGCGCGTGGCCGCGGGCCCTGGCGCGGGGGCGCGGACGCGCCTGTCGAACTGCGCGCGGTAGCTGCTGAGCAGCGCCTTCGCACACTTTTGGAAGGAAAAGCCGTCAGAGCGTAGGGCGGTGTATGGCGGCACGTCCAAGAACCAGCCCGCGTCAATAAACGCGCGATAGGTAGTCAGGCGCGGCATGCGCGGCCTGCACAGCGCAAGCAAAAACAGGTGGACGCGGATTGCAGATAGACCTGATCGTATCGTACAAACGCAAGCCAGGATCCCCCTTGCACGCAAGGGCACATGCAGCACTGACATAGTGCAGGTGTTGCGCCTGCCCGGAGCGCATTCTGTTGCCGCGACAGGCGCGGGCGACGCGGGCGCGGCTCGGGGCGCGGGGCCGCGCACTGCAGCATGGCGTGCAGCCAGTCCGCGTTGTGCAGGCAGCCGACGCCGCCGGCGCTGTCGCCGGTGAGCAGCACCTCACCGCCCGCATCCAGGCCCAGCTCGCCCAGCAGCCGCCGCGCGGCCGCCGCCGCGATGCGCTTGCCGCGGAACTGCCAGCCGCCCGCGCCGCCGGCGCCTGCGCGCGTCACGGGAATGGTGAGTGCAGCAGCCGCCGCGCGGCCGCCGCCGCGATGCGCTTGCCGCGGAACTGCCAGCCGCCCGCGCCGCCGGCGCCTGCGCGCGTCATGGCGCTTGTAAGTGCGGTGTGAACGGCGCTGCAGGTGCTCACATGCCGGGCGGGGAAGGATGCAGGTCCCTGTCACGGGGCCCTGTCACGGGGCCCTGTCACATACGGCCGCGCAGGTGTCGCGCTTCGAGCGCCGCCGCCGTGGCGCTCGTCAGGACCTGCCAGCCGCCTGGTTACCGCGGTGACGGGGCGCCCCATGCTGCCCGCCGCTTTGCAGACACGCCGCGCACGGTGCGCGCGCGCCGCGCGCGAGCTCGAGAGAGGCTGGAGAGGCTGGGGGCAGGCGGGGCGGCGGGGCGCACTCTGCAGGCGCACGCCGCCCGCGGCGCCGCGGCTGGCGTTGGCGGCCGCCTCGCGCGCCGCCAGGCACCCGCGCGCCGCGCTCGCCCCGCCCGGCGCGGCCGCGGGCACGGCCGCCGACAGCGCGGCGCCCTCTGCGCGCATGGCCCGCCTGCTGACCCAGCCCGCCACCCTTCGGGCGGCCCCAGCCCCGATAAGACGCACATGACAAGCGGACAGATTTGGTAACCCGCAGCGCTGTGCAGCCTGGGCCCTGGCGCTGCAATGGCCCCTGCGCGCGAGTCGCCTGCGCCAGGCTCGCAGGGCCAGCTGATGACACGCCATCCATGAGTGCAGGTTATAAAGCACAAGCGCTGCACCGCAGACCCACTCATCCACATCAGCGCAGGGCCAGGGCGCGCAGCGCCGTCTGCAGGCACGCGGCTGGGCGCGTGCAAGGCACACTCCGGCCGCAGCAGCGCAGCAGGCGCGGCGCCGGGCCGGGCGCAGCGCCGCCGGACCTGGCGGCGCGTCGCCCAGGTGCGAGTCCGACGAGCAGTACCAGATGGCGACGTGGTTCCAGTCGTGGAAGGTGGGGTTAGCCGCCGGGTCGTCCGACAGGATCCCATGCGTCTGCAGCCCGGGCGCGCCTGTCAGGCGCGCCGCGGTGCAGCGGGGGGGCAGGCGGCCTGCATCGAGCTCACCGGCTGCGCATGCGCCCATCACAGGCATGCGCACGTCGCGCCCTGCCGGAGCAGCGCGCGGACACACCGCAACAGGACGCCGCAGATGAGCAGGCCGGCGGCCCTGACCGACAGGGTAGGGTAGGGTAGGGTAGGCAGATGAGTAGGCCAGCAGGCTGCCGCGCAGCATTAGTTGACCTGGTGCCAGCTGCCACGTCTCCAATACGAGCACCACGTCTCAGCCAAGGCCCACCTCTCCATCTGACAGTCTGCCGGCTAGAGGCGGGGGCCGCCCCTCGGCAGCGGCGCGCGCCTGCAGGACCACGTCGGGCAGGCCGTCCACGTGCGCGGTCGCAGAGGTGACCGGCGGCAGCAGCGCCGAAGACATCAGGTAGGGCGTGGCCGCGTAGCGCGCGGCGCACGACGCGGCGTCCCAGCACCATGCGCCGCCCAGGAAGCGGATCACCCACCTGCGCGCCGCGCGCGCCCGGCGTAAGCCTGGCCTGGCAGCCAGCGCGCGGATCCAGACTATTATAGGTATAGGGTTATAGGGTATATACCTAACCCTATCCTATACCCTAACCTATATAATACTGCTGGAGCATGGCACGTGCCAGGGCTGCCCTGAGTGGCACGCCTTGAGTGGCTTACCCCTGAGTGGCATGCCGAGGTGCGTGCGAGGAGCCGGCCATGTGTCAGCCTGGGCTGCGCGTTGCGGGTTTGCCGTGGACACCGGCCTGTGAGCAGTCTGAGCGCGCCTACATGGACCCTGCTCGCCATGCAGACAACCCTGGCTGCTCACAGCACGGCGCATGCAGTGCATGCAGAACACCCTAGCAGAGCCTGCGCCGCGGCACGCACTTGTCCGCGCCCGCGCCCGCGCCGGGGCGGTGGTAGAACGCGCCCGGGCTCCCGTCATTGCACACGGCCAGCGGGTCGGCCGCCGTTGCCGCGTACAGCCGCATCACCCGGCCGCCGCCCACCGCGCCGGCACTGGCGGCCGGTGGCGCGCTTGCGGCAGCCCCGCCCTGCGGCGCGCTTGCGGCAGCCCCGCCCTGCGGCGACGGGCTGGCGCCGCCGGCCGCCCCGCCGGCGCCCTCCTCCGCGCCGGCCAGGGACAGCGAGGCGATCGCCGGCGCCGCGGCGGCGCCGCCCGCGCTGCCCCGCACGGGTCCCGCCAGGGTGCTGACCTTGGCGCAGGGCGCAGCTGTCGTGGCGGCCGCCTGCAGCACGTCCCGCCCCCGCCGCGTCTGCCCCTGCTCGCCGTCATCTCCTGCCTGCTCGGTGGCGCCAGCGTCGCTCGCTGCTGCGCCCGCTCCCGCCTCCGCCGCCGCCTCTGCCGCGCCAGACGCGGCCCGCTCCTCACCAGCCTCCGCCGCTGCGCCCAGCCCCTCACCGCCGCCGGCCGCGCCCGCTCCTGCCCCGCCTCCGGCGCCCGCCGCGGGCGCGGCGGCGGCGCGGTCGAGCGCCAGGCGCGCCTCCGCGCTCAGCCCCGGCTCATCGTCCACCGCGTCGTCCACCGCGGCCTCCAGCACGCCCTCGATCCGCGCCGGCATCTCCAGCAGCTCCTCTGCCAGGCCCGTGGCATGGGACGGCGAGGGCACCGAGGTGGCCTTGACGGCGGCATGCACGAGCAGCAGGCTGGCGATGAGCAGCGCGTGCACGGCAACGAGCGCCATGGCCGCGAGCCAGCGGTGGCGCAGCGCGCCGCCCGCCTCGCGCTGCGTTTGCTGGAAGTACCCATCCTGCGCTCGCCGCATGCTTGGCGAGTGAGTCGAGTTATGCAAAGCATATGCAAGCACTGCAGCCCGCCCCGCGTCTGACACGAGGAGCCACTTTGCACTCCGCTGCGCCGCGCAACGGGCAGGTTCAAGCACTGCAGGGCCGTCGCATGCACACCCTCACAGCACCTCAGCATATACACACCAATACCACGAGCCCACGAACTCTGTGCAAAGTTACGCTGCACCCAGAGGGCTCCGCGGCCTGCAGCACATCCTCAGGTGCCTTCCCCTTCGTGCAGTGCAGCAACAAGCTATATTAAATACCCAACTGTACGTGAGCTGAGGGTGGAATGTAGAGCACCACGCACCCGCCTCATACCCCTGCTGCGGCCCCGCCCATGGACCCTGCCAGGTGAAGGTGGCCACTCCTTCAAGCTGCCTCTCCCTTGACCACCCCGTCACCGTGTACGATGGGCCAGCTTGTCACCTTTCTATGACTTCGTCGAGCATGCATGAAATTCTGGGGGTTACCTCTTTGCGCATTTGAATGCCAGCTTCAGACCTGCCCCCGGCTGAAGTCTAGAGACATGTACATGGATTGTTTGCGCATGTATATGCAGCATGCATGGGAAGATGTGTGAGACTGATGCACTACGAGATAGTCAGGCCTGCCGCTCCAGCGTGTTGCACTACTCTGCGCCTTCCTAGCACTGCAGTGTCCGATTCCCCAAATGCAGCCAAGATACGTCCAGCTAACCAACCCAGTCTAGAACAGACGCCTTAAAGAGCCCTGCAACAGATGCTGCATGCTGTAAAGCACACTGCCGGCCTGGTGTGCATGTGCCAGTGACCAGAAGAGCGCGCGGCTGTGCCGGCTGGCGCCTTACTTGATGCGCGAGCGGAAGCGCTCGATGTTGTGCAGCGTCAGCACCGTGCACTGCTCCCACGACAGCGGCGCCTTGGTGAAGGGGCACGTGCCGTGCTCCTTCAGGCACGCCTGGCGCGCATGCATGCAGGCGCATTATGAGCATGAGAACTAGCTGCATGCCTGAGATTGCTGCCATACCTGCCAGCGTGAGAAGTAAAAGACACCTTGAGGAGAAAGAAGGCTCAAGTGTGGGGTGCATGTGCGTGAAATGCCTGCATAGAGCTTGCCTCTCTGGTGCCAAGCTCTTGCATGAAGGTACGCCGTATACTGTGGTGTAGACTGGGTGCATGCGAGTACTGAGGCGTCAGGTTCTGGCTTGCACTGGCGCAAGGCTGCCTCGGACAGGCTCCGGCGGCGGCGCGCAGCGCAGCCGCGCCGGGCGCGCCTTCCAGGTGGCGAGGCCCATGACGTGGCCGAAGGGCGAGATGGCCGGCGTCACGACCGGCTCCAGCGTGATGGGGTCGATCAGCTTGGGCAGCGGGTTGCCGTCGTCGCCGCCCGCGGCGCCGCCGTTGCGGCGGCGGTAGCGCTGCGCGCGGTCCACGCCCGACCACCTGTGCGCGCGGCGTAAGGTTCTTTCATGCAGCCCTGCAAGCCCTGCCTTGCGCATCATCAGGCCGAGCACAACGAAGCCACCCCCAAGCTGTGAAATGCCTCTCAGCAGGCCCAGCTGCGTGCGCTGGCAGCGCAGGCAGTGCGGTATATGCCAGTCAGCAGGCCAGGCGGCCTGGCTGCATGCAACCCGGCTGATGTCAGCAGCAGGACTCCTCCTGACCTAGCAACCACCCATGTCCTGCTGAATGGGAATGCTGACCCACACCGGTTGGTCGTGGGCTCGGCCCCGTCCTCGTCGCTTTCGCCGCCGTCTCGCGCCTCGTCATCGCTCTCGCCCCTGTACGGGGTGGACCAGCATTAGCGCTGGACGTGTTATTCGCTATCACCCAGGATTCATCGAGGGACACTGCGAGCGCAGCATCATGATTGCACTCCTCGCCCGGGACGACACCAGGACAGCACCAGAGCAGTGCGTGGTGTGACGGCGCGCCGCGCGCCTGCGGCGCTTGCCACGCGCAGGGCCGCCCGCGCCACGCGCGCCGGCAGGGCGGGGCGCCCGCGGCGCGCCCCGCTCGGGCGCCGGCAGGCCCGCCGCGGCCGCCTCCCGCTGCGCCTTGCCCGCCCAGTACTCGGCGCACTGGTGCTCGGGGTCCAGCGCCTCGATGCCGTCCACGATCTGCGGATCAGCTAGTTTTGACTTTTACTTAGGCTTAGGTTCAGGGTAGGCATGCAGCGCAAGGGGATTCAAAGAGGCATGCCATTCTTTGGGGACATTAGCAACGCGCAGTGGCGCACAATGAAACACGCCTGTCAAGAAGGGACGGGGCAGGGCAGGCACCTCGGGCTGGTTGAAGCCAAAGTACTCGGGCCCGGCGATGGCGGTCTTGGGCGCGGGCGGCAGGTCCTCGCCCGCGCGGCGCCGCGCCTCGATCTCCGCGTTGATGCGCTTCAGCACCTGCGGCCGCGGGGCCCCGCGCGCTCGCGCCCACGACTCGACAAAGCCGGCCGGCGCGTCAAGGTTTGTTGCGCTTCACTTGCGCCGTAAGCATGAACGACAGATGCGCGCACCGCGGCGTCATCGGAGCAGGTTCAGAGAAAGGCGCATGCCAGGGTGACAGCCAAATTCAGGGTGTAGCTCGGCTGCCGCAAAGGCGCGACGGGGCGCCGCCCGCGCGCGCGGCGCACCCCCGTCCAGCAGCCGGTGCAGGACTTGGCGACCAGCGGCTCGCCCGGGCGGTCCATGGCGGTGACCTGGAACGTGGGCGCCGGCCAGAAGCGGCCGCCGCGGCCCTGCACCAGGCACTCGTGCACGCAGATCGCGTCCAGCACCACCTGCGCGCGGCGCGCAAGGGGTAGGGTAGGGTAGGGGTGTTTCCGCTCGGGGCCCTGACTTAACAAGGTCCAACACCACCTACGCGCGGCGCGCAGAGGGTGGGGCAGCATAGGGTTTTGGCGCCCTACCACTCAAGGACACACTGAAAATGTGCAGCACGACCTGCGCAGCGCGCGCACAGGGCCATGCTGCGAGGCACATGACGAGTTTACCTGCCGTGCTTGTCATGTGTCGCACCGACGGAGCGCCGGCAGGGAGCGCTGCGCTCGCAAGCAGACTGCCCAGTGGACAACGCAGGAGCACAGCTGGTAAACGATGAGATGGGCTTGGACATTGCGGAGACAAACACTGTCTCAGGACAGCAGCAGCGGCGCGCACCGAGGAGCGGAAGTGCACGCGCGACTTGAAGCCGGCCGGGAAGATGTAGCCCGCGTTGTACCAGCCCGTCGCCGCCCTGCACCGCCCCGGGCAGCCCCCCCTGGTCCCCCTTGCTGCATAGCCGCGGGTGCACGGCGGAGGGGGTAGGATTTGGACCCAACCCTGTCATGCTGTCCAGAGGCTCCATGGTGGCCTCCATGCCACTGTGCCACTGATCAAGCATGCGTGAGTTATAGGGTAAGGGTCCTTACAGGTTCTAGGGTCCATGCCGCAGCAGCGCTGCTGCTGCGGCACGCAGCGGCCGTGCCAGGCCCCAGGGCGCGGCGCGCACCGCAGCTCGCCGGTCTCCAGCAGCTCCGCAGCCTTGTGCGACTTCTGGCGCACGCGGCCGCGGTTGGTGTGCCCGGTGCGCGAGATCGCCGCGCGCCGGCCGCCGCCGCTGCCGCGCTTTGGTAGCTTCGCCGGCGCCG
>JAABUV010001315.1_pt1 | contig 36041 bp, 41 predicted proteins | sample 5559971 | NCBI WGS metagenome assembly JAABUV01 (sample SAMN10711881, study PRJNA513362) | rock metagenome | isolation source: Antarctica rocks | place: Antarctica: Victoria Land, Knobhead nord | collected 2015-12-19
CAATGCTCATAAACAACTCAAAGCTCATTTAGTCTGCTCAACTAAATGATCAAACAGTGAACGAAAGCTCACGTCAAAGTGATTAACTTTCACAATACATTGATCGCTCATTTAACTCGCTCAGCTAAATAATCAAACAGCAAATTTGAAAGCTTATGTTGAAGTGATCAGCTTTTACAATACACAGATTACTCATTTAGTCTGACTAACTAGATGATCAAACAGCAAACGAAAGCTCACGTCAAAGTGATCAGCTTTCACAATACACAGATTGTTCATTTAGTCTGACTAACTAAATGATTAAACAGCAAATAAAAGTTCATGTTGAAGTGATCAGCTTTCACATACACAGATTAAGCATTGCATCATGATGCTCACAAACAACTTAAAGTTCATTTAGTCTGCTCAACTAGATGATTAAACAGTGAATGAAAGTTCACATCAAAGTGATTAACTTTCACAATACATTGATCGCTTATTTAGCTCGCTCAGCTAGATGATTAAACAGCAAATTCAAAAGCTTACGTTGAAGTAATCAGCTTTCACAATACACAGATCAAGCATTGCATCACAATGCTCATAAACAACTTAAAACTCATTTAATCTGCTCAACTAAATGATCAAACAACGAACGAAAGCTCATGTTGAAGTGATCAACTTTCACAATACATCAATCACTCATTTAGCTCTCTCAGCTAAATGATCAAACAGCAAATTCAAAAGCTTACGTTGAAGTGATCAGCTTTCACAATACACAGATTGAGTATTGCATCATGATGCTTATAAACAATTCAAAGCTTATTTAGTCTGCTCAACTAGATGATCAAACAGCGAATGAAAGTTCACGTCAAAGTGATCAACTTTCACAACACATCGATCATTTATTTAGCTCACTCAGCTAGATGATCAAATAGCAAATTCAAAAGCTTATATTGAAGTGATCAGCTTTTATAATTTTGATTTGACTATATGATCATTTGATTATATAAACATGTTACATGCTCATATGTGCACTTTAATGATCTGACTGATCAATGAAAAGATATACAGCAATGATTATGACTAAATTACATGTAATTTAGCATACACACAGCGCTTCAGTGCTACTATTTAAATAAATAGCATCATGTTTCATAGTTTTAAACTGCATAAGCACGTAAAACTTGAAGAAATAAAAAAAATCATTGATTATATTTCATGAAATACTCTTTTCATTGTATCTTATAATATAAGATTTTCTTTCTTTTTCACTTCTGTAAAATCTTTTCTACTTTTCATTCTTGTTTATTATCAATAAGCTTGAAAGCAAAATACTTAAGTATAAAGTCATTGTTTAATCTACAATTATATGATTTTAAAAGAAATACATGAAAGATAAAATAAGTTTTATAAATGATTAAAAGACTCAAATGATACATCTGCTTATTTATAAATTCTTGTATACAAAAGAATTTTAACACTTTATTTAATAACTTTTTACTCAACTTCTTCTGCTTTAGATTTTTTGCTGATAGTATGATTAAAGAACTTAAACTTATGTTTTTAATTATAGTACTTTGTTTGAACATTAATCATGTTTTGTCATCATTGCATCAATATGTTTTATACATCTTGCAGCATTTCAATGTGTTTTTTGCTGCTGATACTTCTTCTTTCATAGCATTATTCTTGATGCATATGTCAAAGATTGATTTATAATCATACATAATTTTAAAGAAATTACAGCTCAATAAAGAATGCTTTGTTTGATGATACATGAACTCAACTATAAGTAAAAGCATAATTCAATCATCTTACTTTTTTGAACAATATATTCATAAATAATGTTTCAGCATTTAATTCTGTTATTCTGTCTGATCATTTATTTGCAAATAAAAAACAGTGCTTAATCATCATTTTATCTTCGCATGAAAGCAAATTTTTGATCAAAACATATTAATAAATAATATTTATTTCAATGAAATGCTCGCTCTTTTCAACTTCAAGTTTGACGTGCGTCTCTTTGAGTTTGACTCAACCTGTTTGAGACAAAACGCTCTTCATTGATTGACTTGTTGCTTTCTTTTCAACGATCAAGCTATAAGTATTAACTTCTCTCGCTGTTTTTTCATCTTTTCTTCATTCTTTCTTTTCAACACTTGATCTCGCTTTTGCAATGTCACTTTCTTTATTCTTCTCATTCATCAGTCATTCTAATTGACTGATTTGCTTCTGTGTGAAACATTTTTACTTGTTTTCTCTTTTTGCATAGTCTGTCTTATGATTGCACGTCTTTTCTTTAACTTCTGCTTCACATCTCGAGCTAATGACATCATCATGTCTTCTCATTCGCTGTTCTAGTCTCTCTTGCAACTGATGTAGATGCATGATTTCATTTGACAGAGAGCTGAATCTCTCTTGATTGACTTTATCTGTTTGAGAATGTTTCATCTTTATCTCTCTTTGTCACTCTCATTTCATCTCGACTCAGCTGATATCTGAGCTTGTCGTGACATTGATTTAAAGTGTTTGTCTTTAGTGAGAATTGTCAAAGTCGAATTTGTTGCATTGAAGATTGCTGCAACATGATTCAATGAAAGAAATGTCTCACTGCAACTAACAGCAGTCTTCTCAAATCTGTCTGACTGCGTTGATACAAATCTTACATTTACAGTGATATGATGACGTAATCTCAGAAAAGCTGAGCGTGAAGATGAAGACGTCATCGAGGTTTACAAAGAAAAACAAATCAATGAAGAAAATGTCTCAACATGATTGCAGCAATCTTTTCTCGATTGATGACGTTGCTGTCTAGACTACGTCGAAATGATCTGTGTTCATGTGTCATGCAAGAATTGAGAAGCTTGCTTATTTGCATTTCATGAATTCATCTAACTCTTAAGACTTCAACATCTTCATTACATGATGACTGTAAATTGATTGATTTTCAACTTCTTTCGTTTCATGAAACTGTCAATCTTTTGATATGACTTTTTTGATGATTTTTTCATCTTGTTAATGCATCTTGTCATTTGATCGCTTCTTGATTTCTCAGTGATAATTGAAAATAGAAGAGACTTAGAAAACTGTGACTTTGATATGAGTCAAATTTTCATATGATTCGCAGCAATTGAAGTAAAATCATGTTAAAGACATGAAGAGAAGAAGCTGAATCATTTGAGCATCTTGATGCACAATCAGCGACAAAGATCATCAAGACTCGAATGAGTGATTTGAGCTTGCAGATTTCAAAGAAGAAATGATTAAGTCATATCAGTTTATGTCTTCTGCAGACGAAGCTCAAAATGAGCGAAGCTGTCTTGTCAATCATGAATAGCATTGAGACAAAACTTTCATGTTGTATAACATTGATATTGAGTGTCTCGTAATTGATCATTGTCTCAGTCATTAATGATTGCTCAATTGATGATATAAAGAAATGTTGAGCGAGATTAGAAGAAACTTCTGAATAAAGTCTGAAATTCATCGTTTACTTAAATCACTCTTCTTTTCATCTTTTTTCAAACAATTAATCATTTTGATTCTTGTGAATATTGAGTGATGAATGACATTGAATTCTGACAATCATCGTCTTCTTGAAGAAAAACACTCATCTTCAAAGATTAATACATTCAAGAAATAAATATTTGAACTTCATTTGTTAGCGATAATGCTATTTTTGCAAGATTCAATGACTGAGATGAAACTTTGCAAGCTCTTGACATCGTGCAAGTCATGAATATGATGACATCAGATGAAGTAGATCTTGCTTCGCAACAAGTAAAGTGAGATATTAATACAAAGCAACTGAATTTCTTGCAAGTGCGTTATCAGTCTGTTGAGTTCAAATTTTCGCAAGAACTTACTCTTATTCATGAATATGATAAACAGAAAGAATTGTTGAATTCTAGTAACTTGAGAACAGATGACTCTCAAGATAAGTAGCATGATTTATCTTGTTTAAACATCGTTGCTCATAACTTTTAAATGATTTCATTTTATTGATTGAGAACGACGATGATGATAGTGAGACTGACGCTAGTTTAGAGTCTGTTGATGCTGAAGAAAAAAAACATGACTGATGATAAATTGACTCAGCGATGAATTATATGAGCGAGAACTTAAGCGCTGAACAATTGAATGAGAAGTGAGATGTGTCTGAAACTCAATTGACATCTATAACGAGCTTGAAAGCTGAATAAAATCATTGAAATTCTTACTTAATGATTTCACGACTGACACATGACATTGATCTAGATGTTTTATTCTTCATAAGAAGATAATCAATTTTATCTCAGATTGCTCTTCATCTTGTGATATTCTTCTTTTATTGACATATGATAAACAAATCTTTGAATCAAGCGACAGATCTTGCAGCGATATGAAGTTTGATCACTCAGCTGATGAGAAAAAAGAAGACGAAAACAAAGTTAAAGACAAAGAAGCTGAGTGAGAGAATAAAGAGAAATTCGATGATGATTGTGACATGAGCGAGATGTCTTTGCTGTCTTTCACGAAGAAAAAGTGCAGATTTGTCGCTCGTAAGAGATCTTCGTCACAGCGAAGAATCAAACGTCGTTGCTGTTCATCATTTTATTGAGATGAAGCTGTAGATAATTAAGATGAGTGTGAAATGCACATTTTTGATTCAAAAAGTGAATGATCATCTAATATTTTACAGATATTTCAATTGTAGTTCAGAATCAGAACAATGATACTCAGAATGATGATGCTTCTTCTGCTAAATGCAGTACAGACAGTATTCTCTCATACTATCTTCGATTTTCGAAAGTCTCATCAGCTTCTGTATCGTCACTGATTTCGAGACAGTCTTCACTCAAAGATGACGTTACAAGATTAATGACAGATCAGACTACTTCGTTGTGAATGTGAGACTCAACGCTTCTTACAGCTATTGAGTCTATGATGATCACGAGCGCAATCAACAACTTGCATTTTAAGCGCACAACAGACACTGCAGATTTGAACGAGAATGAAGAGAAGCAGAAATGAGAAATCATAAGAATTCTTGACAAAAGATGAACGAGAGAGAGACAAGAATACAAGATGCGTTGAGAAGATACATGACTGCGCAGAAGCGAGTTAGAAAACGCACAGAAACTGTTACAAGAATTCGAGAGAAAAGATTGAGCTCAGCGTGAATGCAAACGAGGCAAATCGACTCGTACAGACATGAGTCGATGATCGTTGACTACTTCGTTCGCAGAGAAGATACACATGTTCTTGATTTTATCTGTAGTGATAAGTTTTCAAATTTCTATTCTGTCAGTACGACTCTTTCCTCTATCAATCTTTGCGTCTTTTATGTCACGATCGTGCGTCGTCAAATTGACGTCGTGTCTTCTTCAGCTATTGTCTCTACCTGTTTGACTTCACAATAAACCTCAAAAGAGAAGACACGAAGAAGATATCGATCACTGTGTGTCTCTTGTCGTCTTTTCGTCTTCAATGATGCTTGATGCGACAATCATTTTTTCGAAGAGATTCTCTTTCAGTTTTCACACAAATCAAGCAAAGGCCTATCTTTGTATTCGACATATTTTCTTTCTCATTTCGCAACTCCTCTCTCAGATTCAAATCCTGATAATATTGGCATGAGCAATAACTTAATTCGCACAATGTGGTCGCTGGTTTCTGAAGAGACAGCATTCGACTGAAGATGACTGAGATGCTTTCTTGTCGAAGCTCTATTGTCACAGGTCATAACTGACACGATCGAAGACTGTCGAGAGAATGCTCAGTTTGTTCGAGAGAATCTGTCGATTGATCTCGCCGCTCTTGAGGTTTCACTTCAGAGTCAGGTTGGTCAGATACTGTCAGCGACCCTCTGAGCCTGTAGCTTCGATGCGACTGAGTAGAGAGTGCTTAGTTCATACCTTACGTTCGCGAGATATTTGATACTCGCGCCTAGAAATTTCAAGTTTCATAGTACGACCGTTTAGCGAAATACCACAATTTGTAATTCATAGCATCGACTCGCTGCTTGTTGCACATATACTTGTTTCGTATCTTCACAACTTGTAGCTCTTGAAACAAGTAATCGATAAGATGTCGCTGAAACCATCGTCGTGAGTTGCTAACATTCTTTACAGATGTAACCTCACTTACAAGCTTGTCAATGACACGAGCGATAGAAGTCTGCTCTGTTGAGTGAATTTTCTGCACAATTTTCATCATGCTGTTCATTCTCGCCTTGTTCAACGTCAGAATTTGCTTCTTCTTCTTTTCTTTCTCTCTCTTCGTCTTTTCACATTTCTGCCAGCATTGCTCACAAAATGAAGTAAAGCTGTAGAATCGTATATCTTTTCGATTGTAAGAATCTTTATAAGATTGATGCACGGTCGAACGAACTCTGCAAACTTCACATATCGACTTTCTTTCGACTTGCGTGCACTCAGAGCAGACGCAAGAGCTATCGAAGTCGCAATTGCTGTTATAGATCAGAGAGAAGTGAAAGAATCTTGAAACGAGGCTTCTCTTCAGAAAGAAGACATGCTTGATGATTGTATCGAAGTATTTCGTCGCTATTGAACTGTGTGTAAATCGTCTGAGTAATCTCGCATAATTTCGAAAGAACGACGAATGTGTCTGACGTCGAAGTAGAATGAACATGCTGTCTGCTGATCTGTGAGGGTAATTATTGAGAGCGAAGTGATGAGAGACTCTCTGCTTCTGCCTTCTTCTTTTAGCTTATGCTGTCTAACGTTTCAAGTTATCTAAATTTAGAATTTCTCTAAATTTATTCAGACCACGTATGATTCCTACTTCACTTCAAATTGTAAGATGCGATAGCTCGATTAAGCCGGCAAAGTGATCAACGATTACATCACAGCTGATGACGTACATTAAGGCCGAGCTTGTAGCAGAACGATAGAATGTTTCTGAAAAAAGTTGAGTTCCTTTTGACTCTCTCAAGCATATGAAACTTTAAGTAGGTAAAGAACAAACCGTTTCAAATTTATAAATTGCGAGTGATCTAGAAAGGTTGGTGAAAGATTATGATCGCGTGAAGAACGAAGACAGCTTTCTCGACTCAATGAGCTTGAGACAAGAATCAGCTATCAAGGCGTTGTATTTACAAGCGATCGAATTACCGTTCTCACCCTCGAACCTCACGCAAGATCTTCAGAAATTCATTCAAAACATCGTAGAATTTAGTATCGATTTCACGATAATTGTTGAAAGCATTTAGCCTCAGTTGTATCAATGAATATATTCATATTATCTCTGAGGCCTTCTATTCTAGCGGGGTACAACGGCAAAGCAATATCACCTATCGACATAAGACAAGAACAATGCCATCATTTTTCAAGTCAAATAATCTCAAGAAGCTGATAGACATCAAAATGTCGTCGTTAGTCATGCCTTCTTAATATTACGAAGCTGATTGAAGTAAGATTCGAAGTAAATAACCGTAATCTAAAAGTTCTTCGAGTATGAATTGTCTCAAACCCATTGAAAGAATCTTATTTCCTTAATTCTTGCTCGTTACTAGCTTCGTCGCTTGAAAGTCTACTGTTTGAACTGGTTTAGATATTATTCGTGCCCCTCACTTTCGCTCATTCTTCGCTTAGAAGTATGCTCGAGCCCGTGCACGTTCCGATTCCGTGCACATTCTAAACTCAATTAGTCACTCATACTATTTTTATCATTATTCAACCATCATTCATAGAATCAAATTGCAATTAATATAGAGAGTTGTCGATATCTATATGAAGCTTTCGAGCTATAGAATCAATCATCAAATCGCTTAGAAGCTTTGTTTTGCCTTTCAGCTCGCGTAGACCTGATTTGACTTGACTCTCTTTCCATCTTCTCAATAGGAACAAAATCAGTGAATTGCTGTACTTTCACCTCTTTAGACTTCTTCTTTTGCTCTTTCTGAAGCTCTTTAGCCTTCAGCTTTTGCTTCTGAACTAGACGTCGTTGCTTCAATTCCTTCGCCCGTAGCTTCTTTTTTCGCTTCGCTTTCTTCTCTCGCTTCGTCTTCTTTTTTTCCCGTTTCACCTTTCTTTCAGCTATTAAACGCTGTTTCTCTAGCTTTCTAAGCTCTCTTTGTTCCTTTTCATCCGTCTTTTGAATAGCAGCTTGCTGTTTCTCTTCGATTCTTTGAATTTGACGATCACGAGCCGCCTGAATCTTATTAGAACTAAAAAACACCTTCTTTGCCTCACTATTAACTTCTAGATCGTCAAATAAAGGCTTTTCACGTCGTCTGCAACTTCGCTCAATACGTACTGTTTGTCGAAGCTCTTCGTTTTCTGCTTTCAGAAGAGCAACATCTGTAGTAAGCTTTTTCATCGTATTGTTCAACTTACGAGCTTTCGAACCAATTACTTTCTCTACAACTGACTTCATTAATCGTCGAACCGTTCTTCAATCAGCTTCGAACAATGCTGAAGAAGAAGAATGACTTGAAACAGATCTAGCCTTTGATTTAATCTGCTTTATGACCTGTGACGAATCGAAAGGCTGCAATCCCGTCTTTTCTCATTCACTTTTAATGTTGGCAGACGTGAAAGCAGCTTGATGTGCAGACTAAAATAGATCAAAGAAGTCTCTTTTTGATATTCGAGAAAGTTCTTGACTTTTAAAGATTCAGTCATTCAGGTTTTGCGAGTAGTAATTGGTCAAAGGGTTGAATAAGCTGACATTCAGAGGTTGAAGATGATGAGTAGAATGAGAAGAATATAAAGCTACGAGCATCTTGTTCTGCTCACACCAGTCAAGAAACTTCATGTTAATATGACTGTCATGCTCGTCAATGAATAAAAGGCGATAATCGCGAGAATTTCTGGCTTTTGACCTCGTATTTCGATCAAATACGATTGTGAGCCAAGAGTAGATCAATTCATCGTTAGTTCAGCCAGTAGCGAAGAAAGCAAAGAAGCAGAATTGCTCTTTGAAGTCATATTCAGTAAGTCAGCTATTCTGAATATTGCGTGATTTCGCCTGGTAAATGATCGAAAGGGGTATATAGATCAGATTTATGCAAATGATTGCAATCAAGGTAATTCATTCTCTATTGTCGTCTTGATCAGCATTCAGCAATTTGTCACTGTCTAGATGCTTTAAACTAAAGACTCTTCGAGTCTTTTGAAGCAGTTCAAGTAGAAAGTTCTTTTCGTTCATATTGTATGTGTTTGAAGAAAGAATCTCATATTCTTCGATTTTTTGCTTTACCTACCTCATATTAGTATGAAATTAAACGTAATAAAGGCACTTACTAGGTCAAAATAAAGCTGATATTGATATGCATTATCGGCTTTTTTTCGCTCTAGATCAGCTTCTTGTAGAAACTTTGACTGCAGTATATCTGAATGACGTTGAACGAACTCGTAGAACCAGTTTTTGCCTGGCTGTTTTCCAGATATATTATACGCAAAAACGCGAATCATCGCATTGAGAGAGAGTATACCACGCTCGGTAAGCTTGTTGATATAGCGAATAAGCTCTTTTTCTTGTTGGTTTGAAAGAATTGACGTCGTTTGCTTGCTTTTCTTCATCGAGGTCGTTATACCTCTATGTCGTCGCGACAGCGTGATTCAATTGATATTGAATTTCTTTGCAGTAGCAGTGTAGTTAGATGAGTCTTGCAAAGCTAAATCAGCAAGCGCTGCTTCAATTGAAGTCATATTGAATTTGTAATTGATTTTTGAAGAAAGATGAAAGTAGTAAAGTGAGGTGTGCATGAGATCGAAACGTGCACGAGCTCAGGCATACTCTTAGTGCTCGGCAGTCATGCAACAACAAATCTTCATATTTTTGATTCACCATCTTCAAAAATTCATCAAAATTCAACCACATGACTTCTACATATGCTATCATCGAAGGTCGCATTCAGAAGACTATTGAAGTCATACACACGCATGAAAATTCTAACCGAGCAGAAATTGCGCGCGAGTTTTGTGTTTCATATGAAAGACTTTGATCTAGACTAAAGAGTTATCAGTTCAAAACAGCAGTACGAGAACTGCATAACAGAGCTTTAAAACCTGATCAGAAGTCAGCTTTACGACAATACTTAATCAAAATGAATGAGTTAGGCTTGTCAGCTAGACTACACATGATGCAATCGACGGCAAACGCTCTTCGTGCTCAAGACTTTCCTCGTTGAAATTCTTCACCTCTACTGAGCGATAAATGAGTCAAACGATGATTAGATTGTCAGTCAGGTCTCTTCAAAGCTAAACGAAAGCCTTTAGCAGCTGATAGAAAGAACGCGCATGATTCGAAAGTACTACAGACTCATTTTGATGAGTATAAAGAGATGATCATCAAATATGATATAACGAAGAAGAATACATAGAATTTCGACGAAACCGGCTATCGTATGAGCATTGCACGCTTCGATTGAGTTGTTACTGTAGATTCAAATAGAAGAATTTACTTCAAAGATTCGAATAATAGAGAGTCATTGACGAGCATCGAATGCATCAGTGAGAGGGGCAAGAATATACCATCAATGCTAATTATGACTGAAGTGCAAATTTTAGCCTCTCATTTTAACAACGATCTTGTTGACGACATGCTAGTCACTATCTCTGAAACAGGCTATTCAAACGACTGAATTTCCCTTCGATGACTGAAGCACTTTGATCGCTTTAGTCAAAAGCATCAACAGAGAGCTTGAAGATTGCTTGTGATGAATGACTATGAATCTCATCATACACGCGAATTTCTAAGCTACTGCGAAGATCACAAGATCATTTCTTTTGACTTACCTTCACATATCACACACTTACTTCAGTCGCTAGATGTGAGTGTATTTCAGCCATTAAAGCATTGACATTCGAAGGCAGTTAATCGAGCTGTTCAAACGAGTGACGAGATCTTTTCAAAATTCGAATTTTTGGCTGATAGTACTGAATAAAGTTCGAACTATTGAAAGTTCGATTCGACCTACTACATCATCACCTACTATAGATGATTCAGCCGTTTGAAAAACTTCTACTAGTCGAGCAGCAATTGCAAATCAGCTGATTCATCTGACAATGAAAGAAGATATATCAGTTGATCTTGAAAGAAAGCTTGAAACGTTCTGAAAAGACGCTAGCGTCATGACACGTAAAATAGAGTTGCTGCAGAATCAATTAAGTCAAATAGAAGCCGCTGAAAATGCTCGCAAAGCATGCAAAAAGCAGTCTAATAAGATTCTCAAAATCGAAGGCATCTTGTACGTCAAAGATGCTCGAAGTATGACTCAAGATAGGCAGAAATTGAAGAACGAGAGGCAGCAGCAGCGTGAAGAGGCCTGGGAAAAGCGTTATTTAAATGCACTAAAGAAGTGCTACAGAGCTACTAAGCCTCATAGAACTGCTCGCATTAAGTTCGTTCAGACTTATCAGAAGAAATGACGGGTTATTTTGAAGCAATTGCTTCGAAATTCTCGTGTATATAAAGGGTAGTTGAATTTAGTTGTTGCATGGCTGTAATTGTTGCATGACTGTCGAGCACTAAGCGAAGAATGAGCGAAAGTGAGGGGCACGAATAAGTCACACATCTTAATATTTAGATATATCTATATATAGTATTCTAAAATACGATTGGTTAATAATTTTAGCAGTGCCTCTTTGCTCTCACGCTAACGACCGTTTCGTTCTTTTGCTCCCTTTATGCTCTCTTATGCTTCCCCTTTGCTCCCTCGTGCTTTCTCGTGCTCCTTCTCAGCCACTTTCTACTCACTTTCTATTCGTTCTAGCGATTGTCTTTTTGCAAGTTTAAAAGAAAGCGTGCATGCAGCTCGAATTGAATACTAGTTAAATGGCTTCATACTCGTATTTACCCCTCAACCGCGCAAACGGTTGAACCGCGCACCGTACCTTAGTTTCATAAGGGTTAGGGTTGATTAAAGTACGGTGCGCGGTTCAACCGTTTGCGCGGTTGAGGGGTAAATACGAGTATGGAGCCATTTAACTAGTATCCAATTCGAGCTGCATGCACGCTTTCTTTTAAACTTGCAAAAAGACAATCGCTAGAACGAATAGAAAGTGAGTAGGAAGTGGCTGAGGGGGAGCACGGGGGAGCACGGGGGAGCACGAGGGAGCAAAGGGGGAGCATAAGAGAGCATAAAGGGAGCAAAAGGACGAAACGGTCGTTAGCGTGGGAGCAAAGAGGCACTGCTAAAATTATTAACCAATCGTATTTTAGGATACTATATATAGATATATCTAAATATTAAGATGTGTGACTTATCCGTGCCCCTCACTTTCGCTCATTCTTCGCTTAGTGCTCGGCAGCCATGCAACAATTACAGCCATGCAACAACTAAATTCAACTACCCTTTATATACACGAGGATTTCGAAGCAATTGCTTCAAAATAACCCGCCATTTCTTCTGGTAAGCCTGAACGAACTTAATGCGAGCAGCCCTATGGGGCTTAGTAGCCCTGTAGCACTTCTTTAGTGCATTTAAATAACGCTTTTCCCAGGCCTCTTCGCGCTGCTGCTGCCTCTCGTCCTCCAATTTCTGCCTATCTTGAGTCATACTTCGAGCATCTTTGGCGTACAAGATGGCTCCGGTTTTGAGAACCTTATTAGACTGCTTTTTGCGTGCTTTGCGAGCATTTTCAGCGGCTTCTATTTGACTTAATTGGTCCTGCAGCAACTCCATTTTACGTGTCATGGCGCTAGCGCCTTTCCAGAACGTTCCAAGCTTCCTTCCAAGATCAACTGATATATCTTCTTCCATTGTCAGATGAATCAGCTGATTTGCAATTGCTGCTCGACTAGTAGAAGTTTTCCAAACGGCTGAATCGCCTATAGTAGGTGGTGATGTAGTAGGTCGAACCGAACTTTCAATAGTTCGAACTTTATCCAGTACTATCAGCCAAAAATTCGAATTTTGAAAAGATCTCGTCACCCGTTTGAACAGCTCGGTTAACTGCCTTCGAATGCCAATGCTTTAATGGCTGAAATACACTCACATCTAGCGGCTGAAGTAAGTGTGTGGTATGTGAAGGTAAGTCAAAAGGAATGATCTTGTGATCTTCGCAGTAGCTTAGAAATTCGCGTGTATGGTGAGATCCATAGCCATTCATCACAAGCAATCTTCAAGCTCTCTGTTGATGCTTTTGACTAAAGCGATCAAAGTGCTTCAGCCATCGGAGGGAAATCCAGTCGTTTGAATAGCCTGTTTCAGAGGTAGTGACTAGCATGTCGTCGGCAAGGTCGTTGTTAAAATGAGGGGCCAAAATTTGCACTTCAGTCATAATTAGCATTGGTGGTATATCCTTGCCCCCCCCACTGATGCATTCGATGCCCGTCAATGACTCTCTATTATCCGGATCTTTGGAGTAAATTCTTCTATTTGAATCTACAGTAACAACCCAATCGAAGCGTGCAATGCCCATACGGTAGCCGGTTTCGTCGAAATTCCATGTATTCTCCTTCGTTATATCATATTTGATGACCACCTCTTTATACTCATCAAAATGAGTCTGTAGTACTTCCGGATCATGCGCGTTCTTTCTATCAGCTGCTAAAGGCTTTCGTTTAGCTTTGAAGAGACCTGGCTGACGATCTAACCATCGTTTGTCCCATTCATCGCTCAGTAGAGGTGGAGGATTCCAACGAGGAAAGTCTTGAGCACGAAGGGCGTTTGCCGTCGATTGCACCATGTGTAGCCTAGCTGGCAAGCCTAACTCATCCATTTTGGTTAAGTATTGCCGTAAAGCTGACTCCTGATCAGGTTTTAAAGCCCTGTTATGCAGTCCTCGTACTGCTGTTTTGGACTGATAACCCTTTAGTCTAGATCGAAGTCTTTCATATGGAACACGAAACTCGCGCGCAATTTCTGCTCGGTTAGGATTTTCATGCGTGTGTATGGCTTCAATAGCCTTCTGAATGCGACCTTCGATGATAGCGTATGTAGAAGCCATGTGGTTGAATTTTGGTGGATTTTTGAAGGTGGTGGATCAAAAATATGAAGGTTTGTTGTTGCATGGCTGCCGAGCACTAAGCGAAGAATGAGCGAAAGTGAGGGGCACGGATAATACCCAAACCAGTTCAAACAGTAGACTTTCAAGCGGCGGAGCTAGTAACGGGCAAGGATTAAGGAAATAAGATTCTTTCAATGGGTTTGGGGCAATTCATACTCGGAGGACTTTTAGATTACGGTTATTTACTTCGAACCTTACTTCAACCAGCTTCGTAATATTAAGGAGGCATGACTAACGGCGACATTTTGGTGTCTATCAGCTCCTTGGGATTATTTGACTTGGGAAATGATGGCATTGTCCTTGTCTTATGTCGATAGGTGATATTGCTTTGCCGTTGTACCCCGCTAGAATAGGAGGCCTCAGGGATAATATGAATATATCCATTGATACAACTGAGGCTAAATGCTTTCAACAATTATCGTGAAATCGATACTAAACCCTACGGTGTTTTGAATGGATTTCTGAAGATCTTGCGTGGGGTTCGAGGGTGAGGACGGTAATTCGATCGCTCGTAAATACAACGCCTTGGTAGCTGATCCTTGTCTCAAGCTCATTGGGTCGGGGAAGCTGTCTCCGTCCTCCACGCGATCATAATCTTTCACCGACCTTTCTAGGTCACTCGCAATTTATAAATTTGAAACGGTTTGTTCTTTACCTACTTAAAGTTTCATATGCTTGAGGGGGTCAAAAGGAACTCAACTTTTTTCAGGAACATCCTATCTTTCTGCTACAAGCTCGGCCTTGGTGTACGCCACCAGCTGTGATGTAACCGTCGACCACTTCGCCGGCTTAATCGAGCTACCGCATCTTACGATTTGGAGTGGAGTAGGAATCATACGTGGTCTGGATAAATTTAGAGGAATTCTAAATTTAGATAACTTGAAACGTTAGACAGCATAAGCTAAAAGGAGGAGGCAGGAGCAGAGGGTCTCCCATCACTTCGCTCTCAATAATTACCCTCACAGATCAGCAGACAGCATGTTCATTCTACTTCGACGCCAGACACATTCGCCGTTCTTTCGGAATTATGCGAGATTACTCAGACGATTTACACACAGTTCAATAGCGACGAAATACTCCGATACGGTCACCAAGCATGTCTCCTTTCTGAAGAGAAGCCTCGTTTCAAGATTCTTTCACTCCTCTCTGGTCTATAACAGCAATTGCGACTTCGGTAGCCCTTGCGCCTGCTCTGAGTGCACGCAAGCCGAAAGGGAGCCGATATGTGAAGTTTGCAGAGTCCGTCCGACCGTGCACCAATCTTATAAAGATTCTTACGATCGGAAAGGTATACGGTCCTACAGCTTTACTTCATTTTGTGAGCAATGCTGGCAGAAATGTGAAAAGGCGAAGAGAGAGAAAGAAAAGAAGAAGGAGCAGATCCTGGCGTTGAACAAGGCGAGAATGGACAGCATGATGAAAATTGTGCAGAAAATCCACTCAACAGAGCAGACTCCTATCGCTCGTGCCGTTGACAAGCTTGTAAGTGAGGTTACATCTGTGGAGAATGTTAGCAACTCACGGCGGTGGTTCCAGCGACACCTTATCGATCACTTGTCCCAAGAGCTACAAGTTGTGAAGATACGGAACAAGTATATGTGCAACAAGCAGCGAGTCGATGCTATGGATTACAAATTGTGGTATTTCGCTAAACGGCCGTACTATGAAACTTGAAATTTCTAGGCGCGAGTATCAAATATCTCGCGGACGTAAGGTATGGACTAAGCACCCTCTACTCAGTCGCATCGAAGCTACAGGCCCAGGGGGCCGCTGGCAGTATCTGGCCAACCTGGCTCTGAAGTGAAACCTCAAGGGCGGCGGGGTCAATCGACAGATTCCCTCGAACAAACTGGGCATTCTCTCGGCAGCCTCCGATCGTGTCAGTTATGACCTGTGGCAATAGAGCTTCGACAAGGAAGCATCTCAGTCATCTTCAGTCGAATGCTGTCTCTCCAGGAACCAGCGGCCACATTGTGCGGATTAAGTTATTGCTCATGCCAATATTATCAGGATTTGAATCTGAGAGAGAAGTTGCGAAATGAGAAAGAAAATATGTCGAATACAAAGACAGGCCTTTGCTTGATTTGTGTGAAAACTGGAAGAGAATCTCTTCGGAAAAATGATTGCCGCATCAAGCATCATTGAAGACGAAAAGACGACAAGGGACACACAGTGATCGATATCTTCTTCATGTCTTCTCTTTTGAGGTTTATTGTGAAGTCAAACAGGTAGAGACAATAGCTGAAGAAGACACGACGTCAATTCGACGACGCACGACCGTGACATAGAAGACGCAAAGGTTGATAGAGGGAAGAGTCGTACTGACAGAATAGAAATTTGAGAACTTATCACTACAGATAAAATCAAGAACATGTGTATCTTCTCTGCGAACGAAGTAGTCAACGATCATCGACCCATGTCTGCACGAGCCGGTCTGCCCCGTTTGCATTCACGCTGAGCTCGACCTTTTCTCTCGAATTCTTGTAACAGTTTCTGTGCATTTTCTAACTCGCTTCTGCGCAGTCATGTGTCTTCTCAACGCATCTTGTATTCTTGTCTCTCTCTCGTTCATCTCTTGTCAAGAATTCTTATGATTTCTCATTTCTGCTTCTCTTCATTCTCGTTCAAATCTGCAGTGTCTGTTGTGCGCTTGAAATGCAAGTTGTCGATTGCGCTCGTGATCGTCATAGACTCGATAGCTGTAAGAAGCGTTGAGTCTCACATTCACGACGAAGTAGTCTGATCTGTCATTGATCTTGCGACGTCATCTTTGAGTGAAGACTGTCTCGAAATCAGTGATGATACAGAAGCTGACGAGACTTTCGAAAATCGAAGATAGTATGAGAGAATACTGTCTGTACTGCATTTAGCAGAAGAAGCATCATCATTCTGAGTATCGTCGTTCTGATTCTGAACTACAATTGAAATATCTGTAAAATATTAGACGATCATTCACTTCTTGAATCAGAAATGTGCATTTCACACTCATCTTGATTATCTACAGCTTCATCTCGATAAGATGATGAACAGCAACGACGTTTGATTCTTCGCTGCGACGAAGATCTCTTACGAGCGACAAATTTGCACTTTTTCTTCGTGAAAAACAGCAAAGACGTCTCGCTCATGTCACAATCATCATCGAATTTCTCTTTATTCTCTCACTCAGCTTCTTTGTCTTTAACTTTGTTTTCATCTTCTTTTTTCTCATCAGCTGAGTGATCAAACTTCATATCGCTGCGAAATCTGTCGCTTGATTCAAAGATTTGTTTATCATGTGTCAATGAAAGAAGAATATCACAAGATGAAGAGCAATCTGAGATGAAATTGATTATCTTCTTGTGAAGAATGAGACATCTAGATCGATGTCATTTGTCAGTCGTGAAATCATCAAGTGAGAATTTCAATGATTCTATTCAGCTTTCAAGCTCGTTATAAATGTTGATTGAGTTTCAGACACGTCTCGCTTTTCATTCAATTGCTCAGCGCTTGAGTTCTCGCTCATATAATTCATCGCGGAGTCAATTTGTCATCAGTCATGTTCTTTTTCTTCAGCATCAACAGACTCTGAACTAACGTCAGTCTTGCTATCATCATTGTCGTTCTCAATCAATAAAATGAAATCATCTAAAAGTCATGAGCAACGATGTTTAAACAAGATAAATCATGCTACTTATCTTGAGAGTCATCTGTTCTCAAGTTACTAGAATTCAACAATTCTTTCTGTTTATCATATTTATGAATAAGAGCAAGTTCTTGCGAAAATTTGAACTCGACAGACTGATGACGCACTTGCAAGAAATTCAGTTGCTTTGTATCAATATCTCACTCTACTTGTCGCGAAGTGAGATCTACTTCATCTGATGTCATCATATTCATGACTTGCACGATGTCAAGAGCTTGCAAAGTTTCATCTCAGTCATTGAATCTTGCAAAAATAGTATTATCGCTAACAAATGAAGTTCAAATATTCATTTCTTGAATGTGTTAATCTTTGAAGACGAGTGTTTTTCTTCGAGAAGATGATGATTGTCAGAATTCGATGTCATTCATCACTCAATATTCACAAGAATCAAAATGATTGATTGTTTGAAAGAAGATGAAGAGAAGAGCGATTTAAGTAAACGATGAATTTCAGACTTCATTCAGAAGTTTCTTCTAATCTCGCTCGACATTTCTTTATATCATCAATCGAGCAATCATCAATGACTGAAACAATGATCAATCACGAGACACTCAACATCAATGTTATACAACATGAAAGTTTTATCTCGATGCTATTCATGATTGACAAGACAGCTTCGCTCATTTTGAGCTTTGTCTGCAGAAGACATAGACTGATATGACTCAATCATTTCTTCTTTGAAATCTGCAAGCTCAGATCACTCATTCGAGTCTTGATGATCTTTGTCGCTGATTGTGCATCAAGATGCTCGAATGATTCAGCTTCTTCTCTTCATGTCTTCAACATGATTCTACTTCAATTGCTGCGAATCATATGAAAATTTGACTCATATCAAAGTCACAGTTTTCTAAGTCTCTTTTATTTTCGATCATCACTGAGAAATCAAGAAGCGATCAAATGACAAGATGCATTAACAAGATGAAAAGATCATCAAAAAAGTCATATCAAAAGATTGACAGTTTCATGAAATGAAAGAAGTCGAAAATCAATCAATTTGCAGTCATCACGTAATGAAGATGTTGAAGTCTTGAGAGTTAGATGAATTCATGAAATGCAAATAAGCAAGCTTCTCAATTCTCGCATGACACATGAACACAGATCATTTCGACGTAGTCTAGACAGCAACGTCATCAATCAAGAAAAGATCGCTGCGATCGTGTTGAAACATTTTCTTCATTGATTTGTTTTTCTTTGTAAAACTTGATGACATCTTCATCTTCACGCTCAGCTTTTCTGAGATTACGTCATCATATCACTGTGAATGTGAGATTTGTATCGACGCAGTCAGACAGATTTGAGAAGACTGCTGTCAGTTGCAGTGAGACATTTCTCTCATTGAATCATGTTGCAGCAATCTTCAATGTAACAAATTCGACTTTGTTGATTCTCACTAAAGACAAACACTTCGAATCAATGTCACAACAAGCTCAGAGATCAGCTGAGTCGAGATGAAATGAGAGTGACAAAGAGAGACAAAGATGAAACATTCTCAAACAGATAGAGTCAATCGAGAGAGATTCAGCTCTCTGTCAAACGAAATCATGCATCTACATCAGTCGCGAGAGAGACTAGAGCAGCGAATGAGAAGACATAATGATGTCATTAGCTTGAGATGTGAAGCAGAAGTTGAAGAAAAGACGTGCAATCATGAGACAGACTATGCAAAAAGAGAAGACAAGTAAAAATGTTTCACACAGAAGCAAATCAATCAATTAGAATGACTGATGAATGAGAAGAATAAAGAAAGTAACATTGCAAAAGCGAGATCGAGTGTTGAAAAGAAAGAATGAAGAAAAGATGAAAAAATAGCGAGAGAAGTCGATACTTATAGCTTGATCGTTGAAGAGAAAGCAACAAGTCGATCAATGAAGAGCATCTTGTCTCAAACAGATCAAGTCAAACTCAAAGAGATGCACGTCAAACTTGAAGTTGAAAAGAGCGAGCATTTCATTGAAATGAATATTATTTATTAATATGTTTTGATCAAAAATTTGCTTTCATGCGAAGATAAAATAATGATTAAGCACTGTTTTTTATTTGCAAATAAATGATCAGACAGAATAACAGAATTAAATGCTGAAACATTATTTATGAATATATTGTTCAAAAAAGTAAGATGATTGAATTATGCTTTTACTTATAGTTGAGTTCATGTATCATCAAACAAAGCATTCTTTATTGAGCTGTAATTTCTTTAAAATTATGTATGATTATAAATCAATCTTTGACATATGCATCAAGAATAATGCTATGAAAGAAGAAGTATCAGCAGCAAAAAACACATTGAAATGCTGCAAGATGTATAAAACATATTGATGCAATGATGACAAAACATGATTAATGTTCAAACAAAGTACTATAATTAAAAACATAAGTTTAAGTTCTTTAATCATACTATCGGCAAAAAATCTAAAGCAGAAGAAGTTGAGTAAAAAGTTATTAAATAAAATGTTAAAATTCTTTTGTATACAAGAATTTATAAATAAGCAGATGTATCATTTGAGTCTTTTAATCATTTATAAAACTCATTTTATCTTTCATGTATTTCTTTTAAAATCATATAATTGTAGATTAAACAATGACTTTATACTTAAGTATTTTGCTTTCAAGCTTATTGATGATAAACAAGAATGAAAAGTAGAAAAGATTTTACAGAAGTGAAAAAGAAAGAAAATCTTATATTATAAGATACAATGAAAAGAGTATTTCATGAAATATAATCAATGATTTTTTTTTTCTTCAAGTTTTACGTGCTTATGCAGTTTAAGACTATGAAACATGATGCTATTTATTTAAATAGTAGCATTGAAGCGCTGTGTGTATGCTAAATTACATGTAATCTAGTCATAATCATTGCTGTATATTTTCTCATTGATCAGTCAGATCATTAAAGTGCACATATGAGCATGTGACATGTTTATATAATCAAATGATCATATAGTCAAATTAAAATTATGAAAGCTGATCACTTCAACATAAGCTTTTGAATTTGCTGTTTGATTATTTAGCTGAGTGAGCTAAATGAATGATCGATGTGTTGTGAAAGTTGATCACTTCAACGTGAACTTTCATTCGCTGTTTAATCATCTAGTTGAGCAGACTAAATGAGCTTTGAATTGTTTATAAGCATCGTGATGCAATGCTTGATCTGTGTATTGTGAAAGCTGATCACTTCAACGTAAGCTTTTGAATTTGCTGTTTGATCATCTAGCTGAGCGAGCTAAATAAGCAATACGTGAGCTTTCGTTTGCTGTTTGATCATCTAGTTAGTCAGACTAAATGAGTAATCTGTGTATTGTAAAAGCTGATCACTTCAACGTAAGCTTTCAAATTTGCTGTTTGATCATCTAGCTGAGCGAGTTAAATGAGCGATCAATGTATTGTGAAAGTTAATCACTTTGACGTGAGCTTTCGTTCACTGTTTGATCATTTAGTTGAGCAGACTAAATGAGCTTTGAGTTGTTTATGAGCATTGCAATGTGATACTCGATCTATGTATTGTGAAAGTTGATCACTTTGTCGTGAACTTTCGTTCACTGTTTGATTACATGATCATTTGATCATGTAATCTTGTTGTTTGTGAGCATCGCAATGCGATGCTCGATCTGTGTATGTGAGCATAACATACACGCATCACGCTGTTACTGCTCTGTCGATGAGATTGTTCAACTCTTCTGACAAGCATAGCTTGCAGAAGATTCGTAGTCAGCATCTCATACAAATAAATCTCGTTGTCGATCGAAGAATTGATTGAACTACGCTATTTGATTAAAAGTGTAGCAAATAAACATTTTTGCAAAACATGATCAATCTGCATGAGAAAAATCTTTACAGATAACATAAAACAGATGAATTGCATGCTTTACAAGCGAAGCAAGCGTCTGCAAGACATGATATACAATGATGATAACTGTTAATTTTAAAAATCTTATTTCTTCACTGAATTTTGACTTTTGAATGTCTTAATAATAAAATCAATCTTTAGTTGAAAATATTATTTATATAGCTTAAAAGAACAGTAATGCATGTTGATGTGATTAAAGAAGAAATTGACTGCAATACATATGCATATCATTGATAAAACATCTGCAACTTATGTTTAAAAAGTAAACTGTTGAAATTTAAGCAGCAAAAAATCTTATTCATTTTAAACTGTAAATTTGCTGCAAGAAAAACTCTTTAAGTGATTTCTTAAGTCTAAGAAGAAAATCAGCATAAAGATCATGTTTTATGTATGTTGCATATGATGTATGCAACATATTTTCAATAAACGAAGCATTGAGAATCAAAATTGAAGTGCTTGACTTCATAAATGATATCAACATTCTAGTTTATGTCAAATTCATTAAAGAAATTTGCAAAACATTAAGTAAAATACATGATATTTGCATGAAGTGAATTCAAACTCATGACGCAACGTTTGCATTAGAAAAATATGAGCTTACACATTTCACTAGAAAATTAAGAAAATTCAACATAATGATTAGCATATAAATAGAAAATTCAGTGATTAAGTTGAAGTCAGATGTACGAGTTTTAAAGATTCAACTGAACATGAAACTGAAATGAGATGTGCATATTTAACAAATAGAAGTGAGTCACGTCACAAAAGTGCTTACGCTTAGTCATTTAAAAGTCTTCATATGAGAAACAATCTTCACAAAAGTGAAACAAGTATACTCAACTGTAATGAAATCAAGAATTGCATTTGAAGCATCAGTTTAACATTAGCATGACAAAGAGAAAGAATTATTAAACAAGAAATGCAAATTAGAAACTTTGCAAAATCAAGCTTTACATCATGTTGCAAAAGCATTTAAAAGAATAAGCATTAAAACACTAAAGATTGAAATGTACATAAGTTTGCTGCATGTTTATTTGAACATGCTGCAAAATAAAGTCACATTACATAATTAAATCTGTTAAAGATCGATCTAGAGCGAGTCATAAAGATGTCATTTAACTAATAGATAAATGCTAAGAAAGAAAAGTATCTACAGAAAAGAACTCGATTCTTATATATGTGTTTCTCAGCTCTGTGCTAGACTCGATTGAATTAACGTCTTACACATATAATGCAGAGTCTCAATGACATCACTTCTAGCTTGAATGCTCACTAGACTCGATTAGAATGAAATCAAGATGAAGGTTAGAAAGAATAAATGAAGACTAGAATCGTAACATCACTTTCTTTCTCTGACTATTCATGTTCGCATGAATGTTGTTTCTTAGTGCGCTTTTCTTGAATATTTGATATGAAAGTCATCGATCATCTCTTGAGCGTTCATAAATTCGTTGTCGTCAGCGTTATATCAGTTGAGATCGTTGTCATAGTTCTTTCATTTAACTCAATATTGAAGTCGTCTTCAATATCATCGAAAGTTCAATATATCGTTGATCTTTTATTCGTTCTCACCGTTTATCACTATTGATCTCGAAGATTCATTCTTCTGATCAGACAGAGAATCATCAACGATAGAATGAAGAAGCTCTGAATGAAATACATCATGTATATGCATAGTTTCTGATAGTTTCAATTTATAAAAGAAGTCAACTGAATCTGTGATCTTGAATGAATCAAGCATCTTGTCATTCAGCTTTTTGAAGAGTCTCGCTGTAATGATGTTTTGTTCGTTCAGAAACATCTTTGATTCGATCTTGTAATTGATCTTCTTTCTATGCTTGTTAGCTTGTTTCATCATTCATTTTCATGTTTTGATCAGAGCTTCACAAGCGAAGATCAATGTCTTGTTCATTTGTTCAGATATATTCTTGACTCGATTGATCTGCAAGCGTTCGTGAGTGCTTTTATACTCGATGATGTCAGAGTCGAAGCTCATACAAGAATGAAAGCTCTTGTTCATGAAGAAAAGAGTCAAGAAGATGATTGAGAATAAGACATTATTGTCAACAAACTCGATCATGAATAGTCACTTGAATCAGTTGTTCTGCATACATGAACAGAAGAATCAAAGATATCGCTCGATGTTCTGATTGACTCGTTCGCTTTGATCATTGATCTGAGAATGATAGACGATGAACAATCAAAGAAAAATGCTCAGTCGTTTGCAAAGAAACTTTCATAGTATAGAGATGAATTACGAATTTCGATCAGATACTATGAAGCTTGATAAATCATGAGTTCAATATACTCATTGAATCAGCATTTCAGCTGTCTTTTTGACAGTGATATTTTCATCATCAATGATGCAAGAAATATAATGTTTTTCTTTTGACAATCTGCAGATGATTGTCAGAATAACGTTGTATTCGCTTGAATCAAATAGATCAATAATGAAGTTCATTGCTATGTCTTGTCATCGCTGTTCAGATATTGATAGAGATTGAAGCAAGTCGTTTGATTTATCTCTAGATGTCTTTGAACGTTGACAGATATAGCAGTTTTGAATATATTGATCTATCGTTTTTCGCATGAATGATTAATAGTAGTTTCGCTTTATGACTTTCACAGTTCTAAGAATATCAGAATGATCGACTGATGATTGATCGTGCATCTCACAAATCAGGTTCATTTGTAGAAGCTCGTTGAACGAGACTCATAGCTGACTATCATGATACAAGATTTTATTCTGAATTCAACAATTCTTCAATTTGATATCTTTATATTGTGTCTCGTCTCTTGTTATTGCTTCGCGAAGTAGCATACAATTCTCGTCGATTTCATTAGTCTTAAGAATCTGTTTATAGATTGATTCACTGATGTTTTTCTCTAGATCAGCAATTTTCATTCAATTCGAAGTCAGAATAGTGATTCATTGATAGCGAACGCGCTCATCTTCTGAATCTCTGAGCACGACGTCGACTCAACAAGTTAATGCATCGATCTTGATGTTTTGTTTGCTTGATCAATACATTATTCTGAAGTTAAAGTCAGTGAACTTCTGAATTCAGCGCATCTGATGTTTGCTCAGCTCTTTATCTTTCATCAATGAAATAAGCGCTTGATGATCGATGAACATCTTGATAGAAATGTCAGTTAGCTTCAGTTTGAGTCATCAATGTTCAAATGCTCAAATGATGATCAGAAGTTCTTTATCATATATCTTGTAGTTGCATTCAGCAGAAAACATGTTCTTGCTATAGAAGACAATTGAATGTAGTACTTTTTCATCATCATATTGAGAGAGAACTTCAGCGTTGACATAGTCAAATGAGTTGATTTCAAGAATAGTCTCACGAGTTTGATCAAAGTGACGTAGTATAGAAGTCTTGATCATACATCTCTTTATATGATTGAATGTCGTCTGACAGATCTCATTTCATTCAAATATGATCTTCTTTTGAGTAAGTTGAATCATGAGATGAACAATCTTCGAAAAGTTCTTGATAAAGCGTCGATAAAAGTTGCAGAAATCAATGAAGAATTGTATCTGAGTGAGATTATTGAGTGTAGATCATTCAACGACTGCTTGTATCTTTCGAGAGTTCATCTTCAGTTCTTTGATTAATATTAAGAGTTCTAGAAAGATAGTTTTCTGAACATGAAACTCGCACTTGTTGATGTCTATCTGTAGATCAGCTTCTCGTAGTCTATTCAAGATCAATCGTACATGTTACTTGTGTTTCTTCAAGATCTTGCTGTAAATAATAATGTCATCTAGATAGATCTGACAAAACTGATGTAGATACTTGAACAACACGTTGTTCATATAGTGTTGATAGAACGCAGATTCATTGATTAATTCAAAGAGCATTACATGATATTTGTATGAGTTGAAGAAGATAATAAAGATAGTCAAATCTTTGCTATCTGAATGCATGCGTAGTTTGTTGAACGCGACAATGATGTTTAATTGAGTCAGATACTTGCTTTCTTGTATATGAGTGAGAGTCTCGTCTATCAATGACAAAGAGTAGTGATTTCGTTTGATCAAAGCATTGAGCTTTCTGTAATCAACGCAGAAACGCAGACTATCGTCTTTCTTTTCAATGAACAAGATGAGCGAGACGTAGAATGCAAAGCTGAAGAAAATAAATTTTTTGTTTAGATGATCGATCAGATATTTCTTTATCTTCTGAAGTTTGTGATTGAACATCTGATAAAGTCTGCTTCTAAAGAATGTTTCTTCATTGATCAACTCAATTTTGTGATCATAGAAACGATGAGATGATAGCTGATCGATCATAGCTCGATCGAACACGTCTAGATAGTCATGATACTCGAGAGAGAGCTTGACTTTGATCTTCTCAAGAGTTTCAACGTGAGAAAGCTCATGCAGATTCACTTCTTCAGACTTATTTTCAACTGTAGTTATGAGTTGATCGATTTTCAAGATGATAACAGCAAAGATCTTGACATCTAATCATTTGACTAACATTTTATATGTCGCTGCTTCTATCATTGCTATGTTTGTTAAACTGAAAGAGAATGATTTCAGACTGAACGTTGACTTAGAATTTTTGATGCTAGTTAAAGTCGCGTCGCGCGATTTTAACTGTTCAATTAGTTTAACTGACTTCTCATTGAACTGACTGAAAGAGAGTGATTTCAGACTGAATTGAGATGTAGTGAAAGATCTCTTCAGTATATGAGTAGAAGTCAAACTCTTCTGCTTCGTGATTGTCTTGTTGCTTGAGAGTAGAACAATCGATTTCTGACTAGAGATGAAATTCGAAAATCAAAGAAAATCGATTCGCATATCTATCACTAGGTCAATTTTGTTCATTCATGTTTTTTCGAGAATCATTTGATGTTGATCTAATCGAATGATCAACATAGAAGCTGTGTTAATCGTATGATCTTGAACAGTCAGATTCAAATAGATGACATGAGTAATGAGTTTCTTAGCATAATGATCATCGAATTCTCGAATTGACTTTGCTTTGATCAAAGTCAGAGACTCAATTTGCAACTGATCACAAACAATCTGCGCAATCACTTCATTAATGAACGAACAGTCAGCAGCTTCGATGTCAATCAATGACTTTAATGAGTAACTAATTTCATTGCTAGAAAGTACACATTTAATAGTCAAAGATTCAGAAGCAAAAAAGTCATCTGACATGCTCATCGTTGAAGAAATTAACACATCTTTCATCGCGTCTTTGATGAAAGTCTCTAGTTTTTTGCCTCGCTATTCTCGAAAGATATTTTCTCATTCTCTTTATTCTTCGAAATGATGATCTTATGTAGACGAAGAGTGAATGCATGAGATGCAGAAGTGTCAATCTTGTTCAGCTGAGAGCAATTCTTAAACAAATGTCTCGAAGTCTTGCAGATGTAACAGATGATAGACGATTTCGCTTAATCAGACTCAGAGATAGAAAAGATGATAGACTTAACATAATCGATTATCAAAGTCATCACTGCTGACAAGAGAGTAGTAGCGCGTTTGTCAGGTACGACAGTGACTTTGACGATGACAGTGCAACGTTTGCTGCGAAGCTGATAATTGACTTGTTGTTTACTATTCACATCTTGAAGAAAGATTCTTAAGCGAGTGAGCGAAGTAAAGTTCTCTGAACAGATTGATAGAGCGTTCTGCAAGCGATTATTGATTTTATTCTGAAGATCGTTCATCAGAGTGCAATTGTCGTATTCGAGATAACTGAATAGCTTCATAAAGTTGAAGTAGAAGACATTGAAAAACTTGTCTGCTTGTCTCAGAACGTTGTACTTGCGACGACACTTTCGATTCTTATTCAGTTCATTGTATATTTCTTTCAGATGCTCAAATAGTTCGTTGATCAAGATGTATGAATGCGAAGCATCATGTTGATGTCGAGCGAAGATGTGCTCAGCAGCATCATCTTCTAGTCTAGATATCACATAGACAATACAGATATTCTCATTATTGAAGTGATCGACATTTGTCTGAAGCTTGTCGTCTATCTTGATTCTTCAGCTGTCTCATGTTGATTCATCTTCATCAGTGAATATAGATGAGTTCAAAAACTTGAAGAACTTGTGATGATTGTTGTTGAATAGAGTGAACGACTCTCGTAAAGTATGATTCTCGATAGAAGCTCAAGACTTCGTAGACTGTCGAGATCAAGACTGATTTGCTGAACGTCGTCTCTTTTTGAGACTCAATACTTTCTCTCGTAGTTCAATGATAGTCTCTTCTTGAGTGTTTATTGTCGTTTGATTAATTTCTAGCTCATCAAGTCTCTTGATGTGATTGACTTGTAGATCGATTCATTGCTCGTTGAGTTTCAAAGTCATGTTTCATTAATCTCTTAACTCGATCAGCATCTTGATGATCTTGTCTGACTGATCGATAGCTCATTGACGAAGTTGTTGACTTGTGTTGATGTTTTATGAGATAGCGACATTCTGAGATCTCGTTGAAGCATTGAAAGAAATAAGAAAAACTCGTCTATTTGCAGTGCTTCTAAGCAAGCGAGCTGTTCGTGACTCAACTGACTTGTTGTCACGTATCATGATGAGAAGGTAAAGATAGGTAGATAGATTTGATTGTGATAAGATTAAGTGATTGATTTGATAAATTTGAGTAAATTTGAATGTGTGTTTTGATGAAAGTAATTCAAAGAATTTCTTGCGAATTTTCTGAATAGAAGTAGATTATTTTGTATCGTTTACACGTCGATAGCAAAGTTGATTAGCATTTATCTACTGTTAAAGATCAATCTAGAGCGAGTCATAGAGATGTCATTTAACTAATAGATAAATGCTAAGAAAGAAAAGTATCTACAGAAAAGAACTCGATTCTTATATGTGTGTTTCTCAGCTCTGTGCTAGGCTTGATTGAGTTGACGTCTTACACATATGATGCAGAGTTTCAATGACATCACTTCTAGCTTGAATGCTCACTAGACTCGATTAGAATGAAATCAAGACGAAGACTAGAAAGAATAAATGAAGACTAGAATCGTAACAAAATCAACAACAGAATGCAAGAGATTAAATGAACATGCAAACTCATACATGCTTGACTAATGAAAATTAATCATCTTACTTCTTACTTTTCTATCATCAAGAAAATAATGCTTTTGAACACATTTATTCAAGAAAATGTAAGAATGCAGTTTAAATGCAAATGATTTAATCTTTTTATAATGATTTTAATAAGTGATAACATCGCAATAGCATTATATTACAAAGATTAATGAGAGTAATGATAAGAAAAATACAAGAAATGCATTGCAGACATTAACATAATTTCAGCACAAAGATCTCATTTATTCAATAAAATGATAAAGATGCATGATGATTTTCAGAAGATTGAAAGCATTCTTACAATTTACATCAAAATTGAATGCATAAATCTTAATGTTTATCTGCACTTGAAAAACGTTTTAAGCATGAATAGCTCATGATGCAACTGCAAACAAAGTCATCAGACAGCAAAGCATGTATTCATGCATTGCTTGAACTGAATGCATCTGCAATCAAGAATGCTATGTGATATTGACTTTTTGAACTATCAAATAATCATCATGATCACGAAAGATTTCAGAACAGCAGCAAGAATAATGATGAAAACAAAGCTTCTAAAACAATTTAAAGTGACTAGAATACTCATTTTTTAATATGCAATCAACGTGAACAAATTTGATACATAGTCTTAATCTTGTTGTTTTAACTGCGTGAAGTAATCATATAAATAGCGAGTGATTTTCTATCTCAGAAAGTTTTGTTTACTCAACATACATAGCATAAAATCTTTTATGAGTCAATTTAATTAATATCATAAAAGTGTATGAATTTATTATTATTATTATTATTAATTTGCAAATTACAATCAGAATCACGTTATAATCATTTAAAGAAAATAAATTAATAATGAAATTCATGATTATATTGTATCATCATTATTCAAATATTGATAAAGCATGTAACAGTTCATTTGATTTATCTTCAAATATCTTTAAGCATTAATAAATATAACAGTTTCTAATATAATAATTTACTGCCTTTTGCATCAAGAATCAATAGTAATATCATTTTATGATTTTTACAGTTTTAAAAATATCAGAGTGATCAATTCAGAATTGATCATGTACTTTATAAATTAAATTCATTTGTAAAATCTTGTTAAACAAGATTCATAAATGATTATCTTGATATAAAATTTCATTCTGAACTAAACAATTCATTAATTTGATGTTTTTTATTGTGTTTCATCTTTTGATACAACTTCATGAAGCAAAATATAATTTCCATTAATTTTATTAATTTTAAAAATCTGTTAATAAATTAATTAATTAACATTCTTCTTTAAATCAGCAATCTTCATTTAATTTAACATCAGAATTATGATTCATTGATAAAAAAGTTTTTTTTTTATTTCTTCAAGTTTTACGTGCTTATGTAGTTTAAGACTATGAAACATGATGCTATTTATTTAGATAGTAGCATTAAAGCGCTGTGTGTATGCTAAATTACATGTAATCTAGTCAAAGTCGATGCAGTATATCTTTTCATTGAGCAGTCAGATCATTAGAATGCGCATACGAGCATATGAACTGTTTATATAATCAAGTGATCATATAAACATTCATTGATAATAATAATGCTCATTCTTGAGATCTTTGAGCACAACATCAACTCAACAAGTTAATGCATTAATCTTAATGTTTTGTTTATCAGATTAATATATTATCTTGAAATTAAAATTAATAAGCTTTTATACTCAGCACATCTGTCATTTACTAAGCTTTTTATTTTTTATCAATGACATTGTTACAAGCATGCACTTCAAGTTAATTTAACATAGATCATGTCAGACTATTATAAACTAGTATAAAGCTGATGTTGACATGCTAGCAATCTAGCGTGCTTTCATGAGTAAAACTCACAACGTGTTACATTTTCTTTCTTCTTCAGCTTTGAACTTCTAGTTAAAATACACTCATATGATCAGCTTTATGCAGACTCATAATCTTAGTTCAAAGCTCATTAATCTTGCTATTAACGTGTAAACAATATAAAAACAAGCTACATAACTTAAATCAGAAGTTGAATTCAGAAATTTTAACAGCAGAATCAGAACTTAAGCTCAGAAAGCTTGATAGAAATCAGAAATTTCGATAGAATCAGAATCAAAGAACATGAACACGTTGCTCTTGATTAACTCTTTATTGAGTTTATCATCAGAAATCAGAAATTTCAGCAGTACTTGAATTCAGAAAGTTCAATAAAGTATTAATCATTGCTTGAACTCAGAAAGTTTGATAAAGTAACATCAGAATCTCGATCAGCAATTTTCTACTCATACAATGACTAGAAGCTCAGAATCAGCGAGCATTGCTTGCTATGAACTTCAAAATGCTAGAAGAGAATCACTTCTATTACAGAATTGAATAGCATCAGAAGAAGAAAATACAAATGCATCATTAAATATAGAAAAGAAGAACATGAATATATTGTTCTTTGATCATGAAATGATCAAGATCAGCATCAGCACTGAATTGAATGCTTGAATAAGCATTTATAAAGCAGATAATATCATTGTCTTTATTAAGTATATATATCAACAGCATGACATTGAAATCAAGATTTACAATGATATGATTCAGATGTTAGAAGATGTCAACGAGATAAACATCACATTGAAGATTATGCAAACGCATTTGCAGAAAGAAAATAGAAACAAGAACGTGATTATACATCATTTAAAAACTGCATCAAGTCAACAAAGCACTTTAATTTCTGAAGATTGATCTTTGAAGTCAATCAAGTTACTTGATTCATCTTTGTTTAAAGGTTCAACGCAGAATGTAAATAATTGACTGTCTTGAATGTGAAATAAGCTAAAAATAAACAAGAATCATTTTTCTATTAAAGAATTGAAGATTGCATACATTGAAAGTTAAGTTAGTGAAGCTGCGATCAAACATATTGCATCTTGCATGCAAAATATCTTCTTGAACTCATTTCTAAAAGTTGAAAAAGTACTATCAATGATTAATAAAATGTACAATGATTTCAATCATCATCACATGACTTAATGATAGTACTTGAAGCTGTATTAGAACAAGATCTTCTTTCATGAATTTTGAATGAAATTTCAGAGATTTAATGCAGAACTAGAATACAATAATGAGATTCTACTAAATGATCTTCAGCATAAGATCAGCTCAGATCTTCAATGAGTAACACTTAAAGAATGAATCACAGATTTGAATGAGTTTGTTAACATTTGCATGCAAATTGATGTTAAATTAACTGAATTGAACGCTTAATCAATCATCAAAGCATCAGTAACTTAAGCTGCTTGCTCTGTCTTTAACACATTGACTGCTTGACTTACATCATCAATCTCTTCATGAAAGAAACTCAGAAGATTGAATCTTGACTTTATTCAGAAAGAGTTGTTTAAGAAAGAACTTTGCTTCAAATGCAAGAAGTCAAAACATAAAGCATATGATTATTTTAAAATAACTTAAGTGCATGAGATCATTACAAATTCGAAAAATGATCTGTCTTTGTTAAAGTAGTGACTGAAAATGATATATTTATATTTTGTTTCATCAACATGTCTGATGATTCATTTAATTTCAAGTCGTTCACTATTAATATCATCTTAAGTAGTTTAAAAAAGATATTCAGATTTCTCGTTCTGAATCTGATAAATATTAAAGTCATTGACATGACTTTCATTGATAAATCTTTAATGTCAGAGCTATATGAACGCTTTGATATTCAGTCAATATTGCTGTCAAAATCAAAGTTAATTTGATTGTATGATGAAACTTTTGATTGAAAGTTGATTATATACACTCTGTATACATTGATCATGATACAAGAATACAAGAATGAAATGATATCTTTATTAATAACTTGTCTAAATCAACATAAGATAATCATTGAAAATCTCTGATTGAAAAGAAATCAAATTTTGATAGATTTTACAAATGATTGATTAATATTATTGTTGAAGATTCAAACATTGAAATCTGTTGTTTTAAAAGTAAGCAGTCAATCAGCATTTTACAAATCTGAGTTAAGTGAAATCTGTAAAATGAAATGAAAGAACTTGAACTTAATTGTTACATCAATGATCATCTTGAAGAGACTCATGAATCAAAAATCAGTGAATAAATTCATTAAATCTGCTCTCATAGCAAAGCAAAGCACTTAAGTTAATCTCGATCAACTTTGACTTTTTCAGTCAATTAAAGTAAAGAAGATCATCAATATTATCATGATTGAAGTCACTGTGTATTGAACTTTAGTCAAGAATAAGAAGATTAAGATTTTTTCATTAATCATTAATAAAATCAATAAAGCGCTTAGCTCAGTTGAAGATTTCACAGAACTGAATGAAATGATATTAATCATGTCATTAAATAAACTGAAGAAGAAGCTTTCAATTGTCTATCACGACTTTCTGAATATTTTCAATAGAAAAAAAACAATACATTTGTCTTCACATCAATCATACAATTACAAGATTAAAATTAGAAAATGAGAGTAAACTGATCATCAAGATTGAGTTGCTCATATTTTCAATTCAATGCAACTTGACTCGATTGAAAATTGAGTCAATTCAACTCAATTCATCAAGAACTTAAGCTTGACATCAAGAGAGTTAAATATAGAAAATTTTCCGGTTTTTGACTTTTGCATTATCTTTTTGCATTATCTTTTGATAGAGAGTCATGAAGAGAAACATGAAGATCGTTTGATAGAAAGTCATAAAGGAAAACATGAAGATTATTTGATAGAAAGTCATGATGAGAAACATGAAGAAAAAACATGAAGAGAAACATGAAGATCGTTTGATAGAGAGTCATAAAGAGAAACATAAAGAGAGTCATGACGAGAAACATGAAGAAGAACATGAAGAGAAACATGAAGAGAAACATGAAGAGAAACATGAAGAGAAACATAGAGAAGAACATGAAGAAAGTCACGATGAAAAACTTAAAAAAGAACATGAAGAAAAACATGAAGAAAAAACATGAAGATCGTTTGACTTTGATAGAAAGTCATGACGAGAAAACATGATAGAAAGTCATGAAGAGAATCATGAAGACTGTTCAATCAAGCTATTTACATCTATTTAATATCTTGTCAAGTCAAGTTGAGTTATTGAATTGAGTTATCAAATCAAGCTTCTTAACTTGACTTGAGTGCTTGAGTTCAACTTCTCAATTCAACTCGACACTTTTTCAAAAAAATTTCAACTCGACTCGACATTTTTTGAGTTGAGTACTCAACTTGAACTTAAGTACTTGACTTGACGCGATCAATCTAATATTAGCGATGTCTTTTGATTCTTTAGAAAGCTGCGTGTTTATTTGATTATGTAGCTTAACGTTCTTTTTATTTTTAGCATATGCAGAAGTCTGACGTGTGAGACTTGATTGAATGTTTCGATGATGTCTAAACTTAGCATGAAGATTACATATTTGATTTCACAGTCTTACACTTTGTGAACTTGATTTATTAGTAGATTTAACGTCGAGATCACGAATCATTTGCATCTCGCTCTCATTTGAGCATTTGATAGCATGTGATGAATTTCAACTATGTCACTCAGTCTTTTGATCATGATTGACTTCAGCACTTTGCTCATGATATCAAGCAAAGCAATGAATCGATACATCTTTGAATCAGTATAGTCGCTTTTCTTCAATTTATGTAGTACTATTGTTTGAGTCTTTTTGAACTGCTTCAAATGATACTTATGTGTTACACATGCGTTGAATAAACTCGTCAGTACTGAAGTCAGTTCTGCAAGACTCGCTTGAAGTGCTCTGTTTGAAATATTTGAAGCGCTTGATGCTTTGTCTGCTTTTACTCATTTGATTGTTTGCTTCACTTCATCTTTTGTAATGCGTGAATTGAATGAGACTGTCAGAGATATGAATGATTCTGCGATGTTGTTGACATTCGCTTGAGAAGATGAGAAAAAGAACTTTTTTCGCAGTATCTCGATTTTTTTCTCGAACGTCATTGTCATATGATCAATGTCGCTTCGCTTCAGTGACGAAAACTGAGAAAGCTTTTTAAATAGCTGACTTTCGATTCTAGCTCATTTTGCAAAGCATCATATTGATTTGAATGCTTCGCTCAGCTCATGCAGTTGTGATCTGAAGTATGTACATTTCATTTGTCGAATGATCTTGTTTTTATGATCATTGTGCTTCAAATATTCATTTCACGCTTCTAATGTGTCTTACATTTTTCATATGATTTGCAGTCATCTTGATTTCATTACTACTTCGAAGCAGCTTTGATTTCAAAAGTTTTTTACTCAATTTGATGATTTTGTTAAGAAGATAGATTTCTTGATGATCTTCTGTAACACTCTGATAATCTTACACACTCTGTCATTCATCATAGTCTTGTCATCTAAAAAGCGTTTCAAAGATAAATGTATTTGCAGATAAGCACTCAATGCTTCTGTATTCATTTTCTTTCAAAGTCATTGTGTCGAGAATTGCATTGAGATTGTTTGTAAACATAACTCTGTGATGATCGAAAGATGATTTGATTTCTGATGCAGATTGATTCGTATCTCGCACTTGTGTATCATGAACTGTATTTTCTCGCTGTTAAAGACTAAATCAATCATCGTAAATTGATTGTGAGCTTCGCGAGTAATAATGTTTAATTTCAGCAATAATTTCAGTCTTGCATTTGTAATGATGTTTAGTAGAATATCAGTCATCATATGACGAGTGAAACATCTTCATCTTTCTCAGTGAAAATAATGTAGATTGAAATCTTCTACAATCAGTTGTTTGCAATCATTCTTAAGTAGTTCATTCAAATGAGAAATGATTAAAGATTTCTCTGTAAATGTAGTAGACAGTGAGCATGAGTTGTAGACGTTTAGAAGTCTTAACGTCTGCGTTTCATCATTTATGTTGCAAGTCAATATTCTGGTTGAGCAAATGTCTGATTCAGCTGTTTCTACTATTCATTGATCGAGTCTTAAACATTTGTTAATGTATATGCATGTTCTTGATTGAGATGACGAGTTTTTCATTAGATGAAAGAAGTTGTGTGCTGAGTTAAATGACTGTAAGTCATTGTTATTGTGATCTTGCTTCTGTATAACTACTATGTTGAATTCGCGAACTTTTCTGTCAATCAGAAATGATTCTTGAATTCTTGATGATTTTCTGATGTTGTACTGTAGAATTTGTAAAAAAAAACTGTTTTATCATAAAGTTATTCATAGCTGTTGTTGACTCTGCAATGAGAAGATTCTTTGTATGCTTTCAATCATCGATGATCTTTCTCACTTTCTGATTGAATATTTCTGAATTTGCTCAGATGTCGTCTCGTCTGAGTCACTATTCACGTAAGAGAAAAGATCAACTCGTCTCTTCTTGATCTTTACTATCTGTCAAGCTGATTCATCAGCGATTCAACTGCATGTTTTCAGCATGACTGTTACTGAGTTCAAGAAGTTTGTTGAATCGAAAGAATTCATTGAATCTGAAGAGTTCATTGAATCTAAAGAGTTCAGAAACAG
>JAABUV010001319.1_pt1 | contig 35957 bp, 62 predicted proteins | sample 5559971 | NCBI WGS metagenome assembly JAABUV01 (sample SAMN10711881, study PRJNA513362) | rock metagenome | isolation source: Antarctica rocks | place: Antarctica: Victoria Land, Knobhead nord | collected 2015-12-19
CGCCGCCACAAGGAGCGCGCTCACGGCATGCACACGCACAGACGCGCTGCTGTGACTGCTTGCATCCACCCGTGCCAGGCACAAGCTGGAAGCCTAGACACCTCACATGTCAGTGCAGTCATACATAAACGCAGTGCTACGTCATCAGTGCGCAGCGGCTGCTGCACACGCTCTCCAGCCCCGCCAGGGCGTGGGGTAAAGGTCATCAGTGCTATGTCAACAGCGCGGAGTGGCTGTTCCACACGCTCCTTGAGCCCTGCCAGGGCGTGAAGCCCTGCTAGGGCGTGGAGGCACCTGCCGACCAGGTGGACCTTGCCGCGCAGCAGCTGGTTACGCTGGATGCACGCCTGCTGCTCCTGGAGCGCGCGGGTGCATGTTAGTGCATCGTGAGTGTGTAGACAGGCTCATGCAATGCTCGCATGAGCACCCGTGCACACTGTTGTCCAGCTCTCATGCACTGCTGGCATGCAGAGCTCCGCGACACCAAAGCTCATGTCAATAATTGGAACGAAAGAGATCCACAGTGCAAGCTGTGCAGACCTGCGCCCAGGGATGCTCTGCCAGCGTCCGTCGTGCCCGCGCAATGCTGCGCACTTACCAAGGAGCCGTGAATTTCACCAGGCCGTGCCTCGAGCGAACGCAGGCAACGACGGGCCAGTATGCACATGCGCAGTCTGGCTGGCTGCCCGCGCAATATGCTCAAAGCTCTTCGCCCAGCGCGCAGCAGCCAGCCGGACTACGCGACGGCGAGCTGGCCCGTTGTCACGCACGACCGCTGGAGGCACTGCCTGGTGGATATGACTGCTCCTTGGCCAGTGCGCAGCATGGCGTGGGCATGACGGACGTAGGCAGAGCGCTGCCAGGCACAGGCATGCACAGCATGTATAGCAACCCCGCATGAGCTTGGAGCACACACCAGTACAGCTTGGTGTGATGCGCTGCATGGGGTGGCCGTGGGATGTATGCTGTTATCGTACGAACTGCCAATGGTTAGCAGCTATGATGCGCATCACAGACGCCAGCGCAGCAAACTGGTGTGCATGGCATGCTACTAACTATTGGCAGTGCATGTAGCGACAGCACAAATCGCACTGCAATCCCATGCAACTGACCTGGTACCACAGGCAGGTCACTCAAAGCTCTGTTCATTTGCCAAATACAAGCAGGCCAGGGAGTGGTTGCTGAAGCGGCCGAGCAGGCGAGAGTGCGTCCATGAGCGTGTATTACGTAATCACCTCAGGTTGGGGGAGGGCGAGTTGGCGTGCAGCACCCGCTCTCATAGGTCCAGCGTACCTTGATGTACTTGATGGGCTCGTAGCTTGGCACGCGCCGCCAAAACGAGACGCCGATATCCATGTCAAGGTGGAGCGGGACGCGCTGTGGAGGCAGGCAGGTACTGACTTTCACCGGACAGCAGGAACCTGGGGGCCAGAATAGCAAGCCTTGCTTGAATTGTTCATTCCTTCAGCCTTGTAGAGCTTGATGCACGTGTCAGACCCTCAACCCTACATCAGTAATCATTTTGAATCTATAATTTTCTCACTTGGCGCACAGTGGGCCGAGAGGGTGGCTGCGCCACATAGGAAGTGCTTTGGTGTTCTAATAGATTCGCGGTGGCATGTACTAGCAGCACTAGGCGCGATTTACCTTGCGCAGCTGCCTCTATCCAGTTGCTGGTTCAGGCCGTCTGGCTCCACAGCCACTATCTGACAAGCAGGCAATTACCTGGCCAGTCCTACCGGGCCCGCTGCACGCAACTTTTGTGCGTGCTTGCAGCTGCCAGCAACAAGCGCTTGCTGGTGGCCCACTGGAGGAACCAGGTATGGAGCACCGCAGCTGCCGTCTTGGGTAATAATGATTGTGAGTAGCTGCAAATGCATCCAGCCAATGTTTTATATTTGTTGATGCGCTTCCTTATCGGCATGATTGCCAGATCAGAGCTGTTAGGACGTGCTCTGCTTCCCGAGTGACACTCCTGCACACCCTTGTGCAGTGTGTGCAGGTCCCAGGCCCCGGGACGTGCTTGCCTGTGGCTCTGGGGCGGCGAGCGCTTCGTGCTGTCTTGCAGCACCGCGAGCTGCTGCGCTGGACGACCTGGGGTGACGCGGTGCACTGGGTGCGCTGCCACCTCACAGACTCGACTGTTTTGCTGCCAAGCATAGAACATCAAAGCGCCCGTGCCCGCCTCCCTGCAGCCCATCGCTGCTGATGGGCTGCAACTTCCTGCGCCTGCGGCCGTGACGGTATGGAAGCACAACGAGCAATGAAGCCGCACCTGCTTACGATGCATATGGACTTCAGAGAGAGTTGCGTGGGTTCATGTAAAGCGAGACACTGGCACTTGTTCAGTCTCTCGGCGCACTTTTTGCATGCTGCTGTCCGCCTGGGGCGTCGAGGCGCGCGCGCTGCCAGCAGAGCCACCTGAACACCTGGCGCACGCCTGGAGAGCGCGGCGCGCCGCGCACGCAGGCGTAGCGGGGCGGCGCGCCGCGCATGACCGGGCTGCTGCGCAGCCGCAGCCAGGGCCGGCCGGCGCCCGGCCGCGGCGTGGCGCAGCGCGCGGAGCTCATCGCGCTTGCGTGCGTGGCGGCTGTGCTGCTGTGGGGCCTCTTCCTGGTGCCGCTGTCGCCTGAGCCGGCCGCGCCTGCGGGCGACCATGGCGGCCGGACGCTGCTGCGCCGTAGCCTGCTGGGTGCGCGCCACGCGGCCGGGGCTTGTAGCCTTTCCCGGACCTGTTGGGGCAAAGCTCTCCTAAGGCCTGCGTGCTGTGAAGACGCACGCGGCGTTCTGCGCGCCCGCGTCACTGGTGCGGTTCTCTGTCTGTATCCGCCGCGCACCGATGCCGACCTGGGCGCGTCGCCCTCACAGTGTACCCATCGTCAACCCCCTGGTGTGGCACGCCGCGCAGGCCAGCTGGCAAACCCCTCACTGGCAGCCACGGGGCCGCGCAGCAGGGCTGCGCGGGGCTGGCAGCGCGGCCCCTGACAAAGCCGCTCGCGCCGCGCAGGGCGGCTGCTGGGCCCGCGCCTGCTGCCCGCGGGCGGCGATGCGCGGCAGGGCGGCGCGGGGCGGCCCCAGCACTCGCCCAGGATGCTGCAGCCGGACGAGCACCCCTGGCGCTCGCCGGGCTTCCGGCCCGGCAGCTGGCAGGAGCAGCGGCTGGGCAGGCGCGCGCGCCGCCGCTGCTGGGTCCCCGTCTGATGGCTCGCTGTGCATGGTGCCACTGCCTGGCATGTCATCTGAAGCCTCGTCTCATCATGTTGAGGCGCCATTGTGTGTACCTGTCTCAACATGGAAGAGAAGGACGGAGAGCCTGCAGAGCGCGGCGACATCTTGTTTTTGTACTGGGCCGCTTCGCGGATGGCGCCCAAGGCGACCTCTGCTTCATCTTTTAGAAATAAAGAGGGACATGCATCAGCATACTGCCGAGCGAGGCACGCCGTGACCCACCGTGTTTACACGCAGTTGAGGGCAGCCTCGTCCGAAGCAAGCAGGGCGCATCGCATGTGCCAGGGCGCGTCGAGTCACACACGGCGCTGTGGCTGCGCAGGCGCGCGCCGGCAGGCGGCGGCTCCGGCGCGGGCTCCGGCGCGGGCATCGCGGACGACGCGGACATGCGGGATAAGCTGGCGGCCGTGCTGCTGCGCCGCGGGGGCGACGGCCCCGGTCAGGGGCCCCCAGCGCGCCCGGCGAGCACCGTGGCGGGGTTAGCGGCCGCGGCGGCGGCGGCCGGCGGCGGCGGCGCCGCACGGCCTGACCCGGGCTCGAGCCCGCCGGCGCGCGCGTCGCCGGCGGAGCCTGGGGCGGCTGGGGCGGGGCAGGGCGGCGCCGCGCGCGCCTCGGCGCGCGTGCGCGTCAGCGTGCGGCGCGACGCTGAGCCGATTGCGTGGCGCGGCGAGGGCGCCGCGGCCGCGCACGGCCGGGGGGAGGTACCGGAGCCGCCGCCCGACCGGGGGGACCGCCCGCCCGACGACCCGCCCCTGACCGCGGCCGGCGCCGGCGCCGGCGGCGGCCAGCGCCCGTCGAGCGCTGGCGCTTGGGCGGCGGCGGACCCGGTGTTCATCGGCACGGCGAGCGGCGATGTAGACTTTGGCGCGGAGGCCGCGCGCGGGATCTCCGGCAGCGAGACGCAGGGTGCGGGGAACCCGGCAGGCTTCAAGCGCAGCGCTGCCGCTCTGCCCTGCTGCGTCCCAGTGCTGTTAGTGCGCTCCATGCCAGGCTCACATGCTTGAGCGTCAGGGCATGATGCAGTGCTCCGAAGAGGGCAGCATGCGCTAGGGCTTGATATGGGAGTTTCTGCGGGCAGGGGCGTCGTCAGGCAACGCCGCGGGCGCCGGCGGCGACGGCGGCGGCGCCGCAGGCGCTGGCGGCGACGCCCGGGGCCTGCCCACGGCCGACCCGGCGGTCGCGGCGCTCGCGGAGAAGTCGGCGGCGGCGGTGGGCCTGGACGGAAACCTAAACCTAGCGCAGGCGGCCGCCGGCGCCGCGCGCCCGCAGCCCAAGGCGCTGCAGCCGCTGGCGATGCGGCCGCGGGAGGCGGACAACCCCGACGGGGTCTGGGAGGAGGGCGGCGCCGGCGGCCGCAGCCCGCCGGAGGGCGACCTGAGCGCCGAGCTGGCCGCGCTGGCGGCGGCGGCGGCGGCAGACGACGCGCGCACGCGCGCGGCGAGCGTCGGCATCCAGGCGCTGGTCATCAAGGCCGCCCACGGCACCGGGCCGCCGGGCGCCACGTCGCCGCCGGGCAGCGAGCTGCGCCGCCGCTTTGCGGCCTGGAAGGCACGCCCCGGGACGGCCTGGCATGGGCAGGCAGGCACCGTGGCGACAGCACGTGCTGCGCACCCGCCGTGGTGCTTGTCAGGCCGTCGCTCTCCTCTGATTCTGACGCAGGACAGCGACTCTCGGGCACGCTGCCCCATTCGGCGGCAGGCGTGTGAAACGGCGAACCCGTCCGCAAGGTCTCTTGTCTGGGGCGGGGAGAAGGCGAGGCGGCGTTTTGCTGGCGTCCCAACCACCCTGACCAGTGCTTGGACAGCCCCACCTGAAACCGAGACGCGGAGATGCGAGCACGCAAGTGCATGCATGCGAGGGCGGCGTGCGGCGGCAGGCGCGCGTGAACCCGGACTACGACCTGGAAGAGGACGAGGCCGGGGAGGAGCCGGCGCCCGAGCCGCTGACGTTTGTCTTCGAGGAGCCGGAGCTGCTGGACTCGGACATGCTGGAGATGCTGGCCTACTCGGAGGCCAAGGCGCGCTCCCGGGCGCCTATGGGTAGAATAGAGTTAGGGTAGGGTAGGCGCCTGGGCACACGCTGGCGATGCTCGCCTACTCGGAGGCCAAGGTGGGCACCCAAGCGCCTGGGCGCCGTGGGCCCCCGTTGTTGCTGATGTTTGGCTGCACGACTGCAGCCTGACACGAAGGGGATGCGCCTTGCCACCACATGCATGCCCTACACATCGAGCAGACGCAGGCCGTGCTCCACGAGCAGACACCGTAGCAGCCGGTTCCCGCGGGCTACCGATGTAAGCGTACCTGGCTGGCTAAAGCCCTGGAGTTTGCCTGTAGCATGAGCCCTGCAGCGGCTTCACAGCATATGCGGCCGCCGCAGGAGGTCCCGGCGCCGGCGCAGACCCGGCCACCGCTGCTGAACACGGACGTGACGAGCCTGGACCCGGACGCCATGGACGAGGACAGCTTCCGCGAGGGCCTGGAGCTGCTGGAGCAGCTGGAGGCGCGCGCGTCAAACCCTACCCGTAACCCTACCCCATGCCTGCCAATGGCGCGCTGGTGATTTGGTGTGATGGAAGCGCTGCTGAAGTTCTAGTGAATGCGTAGTGGGTTCGACATCCAGTACTTTGACAGATGTTTATGACTGTGCGTATGGCGGTGCATACTACCGTGGCTGTCCTGGGCTTACATTGCTCTGCAGCCCGCACGTGCATGGCAACATAGAGCTCGCAAGCCCATGCGCTGCGCGCACAAGCAGACGGGAGCGCCGCGGGGTGCAGAAGTTCCGCATGGCGGGGGAGAGCGACAAGAAGCTGGCGCAGCACCGGGAAGAGCAGCGGCAGCTGGAGCGGCGCGCGCGCTATGGTGCGGCAGCCCAACAGAGCGCACGCTCCCCGCCGCGCGCATGAGCCCAATGCGCCCTGTTGCTGTGTGCCATGTATCCCCATTCAGCAGCTGAAGCAGAGCATGCGCCAGCCTGTGCAGCCTGCAGTCAGGAGCGCTGGCAGACACCGCACAGCCTCACCTGAGCACCTTGCCCACACCACAGCGGCCCGCAGACTCCTGAACAGGGCGAGAGGGGCCCCTGCGCACACAGATGCTGCTTGCCGTGACTGCTAGCTGCTCTCAGGCAGCGCCCTCCGAGGTATGAAGAGCCGGGACGAAAATGTCAGGCAGCTCAGCGCGGCGCCCGGGCCGCGCGCAGAGGCGGCCGAGTACCGGCGGGAGGTGCGCAAGCGCAAGCTGCAGGTGTATGAGCAGTACCTGGCGCGGCGCGCGATGATGCGCGACTTCCGCGCCATGGTCGGCTTCATGACCGGCGACGCCTGGGCCGCCGTGTACTCCGCGCGCCTGGCCAGGCACGGGGGGGGCCCCGCTGAGAATGAAGCTCGATGCACCGAGCGGCCCTCATGTGGCATCGGGCGCCTGTTCCCGGTTCTGTGCTGCCGCTGTGCGGGCCGCGCCTGGCCAGGCAGGGGGGCCCCGGCTGAGAGCAAGCCTGATGCACCGAGCAGTCCCCTTGTGGCATCACATGGTGTAACATGGTGCCGGTTCCAGGCGCCATGTCGCTGCTGTGAGGGCCGCCCAACCAGGCACCCTCATGACCGCTGCAGCAGTGGCAAGGAGTGTGAGGAGCTGCTCCCCCCGAACCTCCGCCGAGTGCTGCAGTTCACTGCACGCTGTGTCTCTCCCATCACGCTCGCCATGTTGTCAGCAGAAAGCACTGGCGGAGCTAGGCCATGTGAACCTGCTCGACTTGCAGGGAATCACGTGTCTGTCAATATGTACAGTTGGCACAAGTGCTGATCCTAATGCTGCTGTGCACAGGATGTCAGCTGGCGCGCCGCGGCGCGGCATTGCCATCCCTGCCGGCGGCACCGTGCTCCTGAATCACGCATACTCAACCATCAAGGTGCGGGGCGCTGAGCGTAGACGTTGCGCTGCCCACGCTGGCGGGCTCCAACCAAGGCCGACGACCTCTCAGGCCGACAGTGCACACCCCCTGCATGCCGTGTGATGCTTCCCAGCCGTGCTCTACCTTCGGCCGGTGTTCTCACTTGCACGACGACACACAGCACACCTTGCTGGCATTCCTGTCGGCGTGCGAGTCCTCTGGGCAGGTGGCGGTGTGTCTTGCACAACATTGCATGTGACTGCACGATCAGGCATGTGAATGCACGACTTTGCATGGGACTGCGCGCGCCGCGGCAGGTGCTGCGCGAGCAGCTGCAGTGCGAGCTGCCGGTCGAGGTGATCTACAACGGGCCCATGGAGATGACGCCCGAGATCCTGGCGCGCTTCGAGGCGCGCAGGGCAACATCGCCTGCAAGTCGGAGCACGCGGCAGCGACATGCTTGACGAGTGACAGAGCGCAAGTCCTTGGAGTGGGTGACGCTTGCACAGTCACAGCAGCGCATGCGAGCAGTGCATGCAAGACAAATGCAGATCCAATGCGCCTGGACGGGACGCGCGCATGCAGATGCTGGCGCGCTGCCCCTGAAGCACCTGAGGCTCACGAGGTTGTGGCTGACGGCATGCGCGGCCGCGGCAGACGGACTTTGAGAACGTGCGGTGCCTGGACGGCCGCGACACGCCCTACCCCGCGCACCATGCCCTGCTCAACCTGAGCAGCAGCGACACCGGGGTGCGGCGCACGCCTCTCGTCGCGCCCCATGCCCCTGCCTTCCCCAGCGTCTGCCATTGTCTGGATGTGTTAAGCCGTGCAGACACGCACGCACTCGCTCTCTGTCTCACCACAGACATATCGATATCGATAAACCGTTACAGGCCTCAGGTAGGCTCCTGTGCTTGATGCGTGCTCCATAGGGGCTGCTGGAGCTCATGTTGCATGCTGCTGGCCCATGGTGCGCGGCGTGAGGCGCTGGGCTGTGCGCTGCATGTGCAGGTGCCGCGCGAGGCCGAACAGGGCACCTCCGGCCCCTCCTGCCAGGCGCATGCGCTCGCGCGTGTCACTGCAGGTTGACGGCTGACCCAGAGCCTCACCCGCAGATGGCGCGCGAGGCCGAGAAGGGCATGTCCGGCTTCTCGTTCAAGGTGTTCGCGCTCGCGTTTGTCACCACCTTCGACGAGGCGCGGGCCCAGCAGCGGGCCTGCGCCGCGCGGTCTTCGATTGCGCAGCGCATGGGCATGCATATCTGCGTACCTGTGGTGTTTTGCCGCTCGACCATTCCATATGGAGCGCAGATGGTCCCTAGACTGGCACTTGCTGCTTCCTGAGGGCAACAGCCAGCTCTAGCACACTCTGCGCTCCCCGCTCTGCTGCTAGGGCCCACCCGCGGCTGTGTTTCAGTGCGCGGCCAGGGCGTCCGCTGGGGATGTGTGCACGGCCCGTGCGGCGAGTCCCTCCACCCTGTCATATAGGTGCAGTGTGGGGTAGGGTACCCAAGCCCTACCCTATCCTTGCCACGGAGCCGGCTTGCGGCGGCAGGTGCTGCTGCTGGACGCCGACAACCAGCCGCTGCGCAACCCGGAGCCGCTGTTCGATGCGGAGCCCTTCCGGCGCACCGGCGGCATGTTCTGGCCCGACTGGTGCCGGCCCGGGGCAGAGCTCAGCGTGTATCCGTTGCACGCAGCACGGAGATGCTCTTGCTGTGGGTCAGCAACGTAAGTGACCAAAGTGGCGGTGCGGTCTCTGTTCTGTACACAGTGGCTTTGAATAAGAGCCCGAGTCAAGCACGCCCGCCCTTTCTGCGAGCATCACCATGCGCAAGATTGCAGGGCTTGCGTGCGGTCTTCACAGTAAGCGCCAGCTCAGCGATGCAACCGGCCTGAGCTCTCCTCTGCAGGCGCACACGACTGCACCGCGGCAACCGCGTGCGCCTGACACGGCGATCAGCAGCATGCCATGCAGCGCCGGCGGCGCGCGCTGGGCACCAGATCAGGGTAGCCCTAACCATCGGCGCGCCGCGCGCAGGTGGGAGGCGGTGCCCTGGGTGAAGGTGAGCGCGTACACGCTGTACGGCCTGAGCCCGCCCTGGGAGCTGGAGGGCGGCGGCATCGACGCCAGCTTCCGCACGTCGGAGAGCGGCCAGATGCTGGTGAACCGGTGCGCGCGCACTGGGCGATAAGCGCCCCCGCCGCGTATGCGCCAGCGGACGCGGACCCGACACAAACATGTGCTGGCCGCAGCGACCGCTTCGCATGTTAGGCCGGGACAGCTCCGGCCTTTGCTTCAAGCCCAGACATAATCGGCAGCCCTCGGACATAGACGCGACAGGAGCGCGCGTGCGCGCGCCGCGCAGCAACTGGCACGCGGACGCGCTCGAGTGGCTCTGGCTCGTCAACTCGCACCCGGCAGCCCTCACTGTCAGTGCGAGAGCCCGACACTGAGACCTGAGACAAGCGCGCGCGCCGCAGCAACTGGCACGCGGACGCCCTCGAGTGGCTCTGGTTCGTCAACTCGCACCCGGACGTGACGTACAAGAGCATGTACGGCGACAAGGACACCTTCCGGCTCGCCTTCCACCTGGCCGGCAAGGCGGGCGCGTTCTGGCAGGCGCGTTCTTACCCTAATTCCTTAACCCTAACCGTAACGCTACAATACGCACCCCACGCCTGGCGCTCCGCCCCTCCCTGCTTGACCCGCATAGGCGCGGCAGCGGGCGCGGCGTGCAGCGCGCCGAGCCGGCGCCGGCTGCGCGCGCGCCGCATTGCGCCGTGCCGCATGCGCTCTGGGCGCCGGCTCGGCCGTCCCCTCCCGCGCGCGCGCGCCTGTGCGCGCTGCAACTGGCCGCCTTCCACTGCGCGTCTGGCCTTCGACCGGGGCTGAGCAAGCCGTCTGCGTCCTGACTGCATGCGGCAGCAAGCGACGCGCGCGCTGACCCAGGGGCGGCTGCGCGAGCGCAGGTGCCGATGCCGCCGCGCAGTGCGCTCGACCACTCGCCCACCAACGTGCGCGCGGCTGCCTCCGCAGTGCCCATGTGCCTGCGCTGTCTCTCCGGCAGTCTCATGTCACAGCAGTGTCCCCCACACCAGTGAGTGCCAGTGAGCAGATGCGCCCAGCGCCAGCCGGGGCCATTTTGCAGATGGAAGTGAGCTGGATCTGCGCTCCAGCATACAGTAATGCTCTCGGCCCCTCGACCCGGGCAGGACAACCCGCCAGCAGCCTGTACATGGGCGCGGCCCCGCACGACCCGGGCGGGCGCAGTGCGACCGTGGAAAACCTCACGCTCCCCGCCCGAAGCCCCGCCCCCGCCCCGCGCGCGCCGCAGGACAAGCCCGTGAGCTACCTGCACGTGGGTATGGTGCAGCATGACCCCGCCGGCCGCATTGCCTTCCTGCACCGCACGGCCGAGGGGAAGTTCCACCCGCTTGTGCGCGCGTTCCGGCGCGTGCACGTGGTCACGGTGCCGCTGTCGCCCGCGCGCGCGGCCGCCACGCTCGGCAACCGCCAGCGCCACATGGGCTTTGAGAGCCTGCAGGCGCGTCGCCCGCGCGCCCGCCCGCGCGGCGGCGGCGGCCTGCTGCGTGCGGCGTGGGCGCTGCTCAACGAAGACTCTCATTCGCGAGCGCCCCGGATTTGTTGACCCGCCATGCATGTCCGAAGCAAAATGCATTATCAAGTCGTGTATGTTTGCAGCTTGCCAAGGAGGCACTCTGGTGTTGTGGATGTGGACCGAGCCACAGAGCGTATGTGTCCGGTCTTAAGTTTACGTCTGACGGCGCACACTGTGCTGACACCCTCCCCGCCGCCCCGCCGCCGGCAGATCGACGAGCGCACGTACGAGCGCTGCAGCGTGCCGGACGAGCGCGAGTTCCTGGCCGCCTGCGGGCTCAGCCCCGCCCAGGTCTCCTTCCCCATTCCGGTGATGCCGCTGAGCGCGCTGCCGGACGTCGAGCGCGTGATCAACGCCAGCCAGGCTGTGCTGGCCGACCTGCAGGCGCAGTACCACCGCGTAATCATCCTGGGCTGATGCGGGCGAGGGGTCGTCAGTAGCGCCGGCCATGCTGTGCCGGCCGGCCTGCAACGTTCATTGCGTGATCACCCTAGGCTGATGGGTGTGCACGACTGCTTGACGGGGTTTTGAATGTGCATCCTATTTGACAGGATTATGTTGGGATGTGGCAGGGTCCTATGTTCAGCAGCCCACAGGCGCGTGGGCATGTACACAGGACAGAGCATTTTTACTTGCAGGATGCCGCCCCATGAGCCCGCGCTGGGGACTCTCTAATTGGTCGGAGCTTGGTGGCGGGAGGCGGGCCTGGAACGAATGCAGATGCGTCCTTAGCTTCCAGCAACCCCGTCATTTAGTCTTGCAGTGACAGGTTTGTTTGGTTTGTTGCACATCGATTCCTGGCACTCGTGGCACGCGTGCAGCAGGCGGCCAGGTTGCACAAGCTTTCTTGCTGCGCTACCTACCGGAGTTAGCGAGTGCTGTATGTATGCGCTGTAGCGTATGTTGAAGCAGCTTAGCCAGCACTTAACATCATGAGATGTGCACCTGGGCTCTCCGACACAGATGTGCACTGCTCGACCCGAGGCGCTGGGGCAAACAGTTTGCATGCTGAGAAACCCTGAGCGGCTCGAAGACACGTCTGCAGGCACATGAAGCAAGCCGCTGAAGCTTGCTGTCTCCGTAACATGACACGTGCCGCATTTTGCATGCCAGACCCTGACGCTGTCCGCTGCGCACACAATCAGACTCCCAGGGCCATGTGCCCATCTAGGGGTGTGTACAACACCCTGACCAGTGGTGCAACACAGAGCATCCAAACCATGCGTTGCCTCAGGCGCATGATCATGCATGCCAGCGCAGCAGGAGCACGCAGCGCGCGGTGCGCAAGTGTTGCGCGTGGGAGGCACACCCAAGTCTGATTAATGCAGGCCCAACTGTAGACTCAGAAAAGGCAACTCCACAGAGCCCCAGCATGCATTTCCAGCTTTTGCGGCAACCCCCCGTGGGTGGATGAAAGCCACCACAGACACGACCCGAGTACGAGAGATGTACACTGGTGCCCCAGAATGTGCTGCGCAACATAAGCACGTGCTCAACCCGTGGCAGGTAGCGAGGGCGTCATGGCACAGAGGCGGGACTGCTGCTTGGCACCAATATGGTGCAAGCTGCGTGTGCATTGCCCTGACCCACGCACACCAAATAACATCCCCAGGCCAAACCTCTGTCACAGCTAGCTGTAGAAGCGGTGCGTTGGCAGGATGCCGCGTCGCACAACCTGCACCGCAGCAGCCAGTGTGAGGGTAGTGGTGTGCGCAGACGGTAAGACAATTGCCGCTGAGGAATGGGCAGAAGCCGCATGAGCATGCACACTGTCTCGTCAGGCACCCGCACAGGCTCGGCACCCGTTGCATGCGCTCTGTCAGGCTAGCATTTGCGCAGCACTGTCACGAGCCTTGACCTGTGCCCATGCCTGGCTGAGGAGATCCAGCAGCGCTGCCGCTGGGTTGCCCTGCGGTATATAACAGCAGATTCAGCATATGTCCGAATCAATCTGCACCCCCCCTAAGAAAGAAGAAAGAGAAGCCGGTGTATGCACTGCACAGCAGGGATACCCATATGCTGTGGTCTTGCAAGAACTTGAGGCTTTGTTGGCAGTATGCAGGACACATGTGCTGCGCGAAGCCTGACCCAGACTCCCAAATCAGGCCATCAGAAATACGTCCTACACACTACCCAGCTTCATATTTGCACATGAGCTTGAGGTGAGTAAATACAAACTCGTCTAACCTCACCATGTTGACAGCCAGCGCCGCAGCCGCGACAACCTCCGCTAGCGCCTCGCCCGGCGGCTTTGCGCCGCTTGCCGCGGCCCCAGCCTGCGACTCTGCGAGCGAGGCACACACCACGTTTCTTTGTGTGTATGCAAGAGTACCATCATGCATACCAAGAGCAACCTGGCATTGTGGCCTCTTGGGCAGCAGCGCAGCCCCGGCGGCGCGTCCTGGGCAAAGCACGCACAGCGCGTGGACGCGAGCACGAGCTGCAGGCGCACTCCAGGAGCGCCTGCGTCGGGCACGGATTTGGGGGCCAGGCAGGAGAAAGTGCATGGGTGCATGGACGAGTCGAAGGCGCACCGGGCGCGCCCGCGTCAGCCTCCAGCTCGGGCGCCAGGCTGGCAGAGCCAAAGCGCGTGAGCGTGGACGCAACGCTCTCCTGCGGCGCCAGCGCCAGGCTCGTCTTGTACGGCGACAGCGCGTCCAGCAGCGCGGCCACCATCTGCCGCTCCGCCGCCGCCGCGCGCACCGCCGCCGCCACCTAACCGGCGCGCCCTGGACCTCAGGCGCTGCACAGCGTCACCACCACGCAGAGCGGGCTGACCAGGTAGTACATCATACCCCCCGTGAATACTAGCACACCGGGCAGCGTGCTGGGCGAGGCCGCTGGAGCCAGCGCCTGTGGCACCCTCGCGGCGCCGGCGTCACCGCAGCGCTCCATTCTCGCAGCTCAGCTGCAGCCGCCGCCCAGCCCCGCACGCTCCGGGCTGTCCCTAACTAAGTAGGGTATGGCAAGTGGGGTAGGGCGGCAGCGCGCCTGCGCCTCCGCGGCGGCGCACTTGCCCTGCAGCGCACGGTTCTCGCGCAACAGCTCCTCATACTCATGCCGCAGCCGCTCGAGCGACGAGTCCAGGTGCGGCTCAGACGCGGTCGGGCAGCACCGCCTGCCCCAGCGCGCATCCCCTGCTGATTGGGTGTGTTCTGCAGCGGGGCTTATGGCGGTGCTGGAGCAACTGGGGCCAGGCGGCCCAGGCAAGCAGCCTGGGCATGATGGCGGCTGCATGCGGACAGCGCCCAGGACCGCCAGCTGTGGCAGCCTGTGCGCGCAAAGCTCCTGATAACGTGCGCGCGCACGTGCGACAGAGTGCAGAAGCCTGACAGGCGCGGCGACCTGTCCGGCCTGCGCCACTGCTTGTGCGCGGGAAGCTGCGGCGCACAGCGGCTCGCTGCGCACTGGAAGGGGGGTGCCTGGGTGCGCACGCCATATTATGACGCTCACTCATGTCCAGGAGGGTGAAACGACAGCGCACCTCTTGGACCCCAGCGACGGCAAGGACCCTGGCGAGCGCAGGCGCTGACGTCGCTCGTCCTCCAGCTGGCGCAGCGCCGCGTCGATACGTGCCTGCGGCTCCGCCGCCTCCGCAGCTGCACGGCGCCTGGCGCCCCGCGCGCTCCGTCAACGCTCCGCCGGCGAGCACAGGCAGCCCACTGCCAGGCGCCACGGGCTTCCAAGCAGGTCAGGGCGCTCGCGCGGTCTTACTGTGTGGAAGAAGACAGAGTACACGCGAGCAGGCGCACAACACAGGCCGGATGGCACAGGAGGAGGTGCGGGAGGCCGGAGAGCAGCGCTAGACAACGGTGAGAAGCACGGCGCGCGCTGTTGCAGCGACAGAGCAGGCTTCTGAACTCCAGCGCGCGTGCGCACTGTGCAGCGGAGCAGGCCCCGGTCGGCGGCGGCAGCTCCACGCCCCGGGCTTCCGCGCACGCCGGCGGCAGGGGCGCAGGCGGCACCAGGCTCGACAGCGGCACGTGCTGCAGGTGCGGCGGCGTGTCCGGTGCTGCGCTGCTGGGGCCGGCCTGCGGCATGCCCTCAGCCAGCGCGGCGAGCGCCGGCAGGGCCGCGCCGGCGTCAAAGAAGCTCGCAGCCTCAGGGCTGCCGCCGTCGAAGCTCAGCGCGCCGGAGCCCCACTCGCCGCTGCAGTGCGCGAGCACGCCCGCCACGTCCGGGTCGTCAAACAAGTCCGCCATGGCGGCACGCGGGGCTGCTCGGCGCCGCGGCGCCGCACCTGCGCGCGCTGTGCCGATCTAAGACACGAGCAAGGCAGTGCGTGCGTGCACAAACAACACGGGAACTTGGCATGGTTCAGCACAGGTCTGCGCTTGATATGCTTGAGGACGCGGCTGGGCTCAGCCACCCCGAACGCGCATTGCATGTGCGCATTGTTCCCAGCACTACGGCGCTTGGCGTGCTATCGTTCCACGCACCATAGAAGTATAGGCAGCATACACTGCAGCACTTCCAGGCGCTCGGGCGGCCCGGGGGGGAGCAAGCATGCTCCTAGCTACCCTGGATTCACTAGCCTGTGCAGCCGCGGCTGCGCAAGGTAATGGCTGCCCATGTTTTGCTTACTATGCGGGTGCTGCAGGCCTGCCTTCACCTGGACCGCAGCAGGCCTGGGTCCGTCCTCAGACGCCCTCACACGCCGTCAAGGCTGGACGGAGCTGCCTGCCGTGCCAGCACCAGGGTGCAGGTCCAGGAGCTACGCCATTGCCCAGGGACGCTCAGCTCTCCAGGCAGTCAGGCCGTGGCGCTGGTGCCACAACACAGAGGGGCGAGGCCTGGTTGCCACCCACCCAAACGCTCCCTACAGTCAACGTCAGCCACGTGAGACAGAGCCCGGTTGCACTGTGTCAAGGTACAGGTTGTGTGGAGTATGCTTTGGAAGGGGGTGAACAAGAGGAGCTGCAAAACTTGTGTTTGCACAGATGAGGGTCCCGTGACCCTCCATCTGTGGTGCTTCACCGATCTGGTCCGTCCACCTATGCCATTGAGTACAACGCAATCAGATTCATACCGTCCAGACAACCATCGTTCAGCAAGGCATAACAACGCACAAGGTCTTGAGAGCACCGGCTGGGGATGATGTTCACGCAGAGGGCAGCTTTCTCAGGCTGCGCGCTTGCGCCGCGCACCGCCTGTCGCCGCAGCTCCCGTAGCACCGTGCAGCCCCGCGCCGAGTGGACAAAGGCAAGCTCGCAGCTCTGCTTTTAATTCGTGTTTGAGTTGTCCAGGCCATGGTGCTTGCACCTGCAGCTGAGAACGGTGCGCGGACAGGTATGCACACTGGAGGAGGTGAGGGGCAACCAAAACCGCAAGGTGTGCACACCGTGTTCAACCAACCACTGCGTCACTGCTTGTTTTCAAGCTTAACGCTGCTCCAGCGCTTGCAAGCTACCCCGGGCCCCCTTTTTGCTTCGCGATGCAGCCTAGCCCCGGAGAGGCATGCAAGAGCAAGCTCTTGCGTGCTTGTCACACACATGTGTGTTTGCTGGAAATCTTGGCAGGCGCTGACGCTTGCGAGCGCGTGCAGGTTGTGGACGTGGGTGGGAAGAAGGTGCTGGTGGCCGAGGCAGACGGCCAGGTGCGGGCTGTGGCGTCGTGGCGTGCTGGCACGCCGTACTGTGCGCTCACCGAGGCGAGCGGGAGTGCGCAGGTGTACGCCGTCTCCAACAAGTGCACGCACCTGAACGTGTCGCTCGTGGGGAAGACCGCGTTTCTCCAGGGCAAGGTGTGCCCGTGCGCACCGATACCTCGCTAGTGACAATGCCAGGCTTCGCATGCACACCTGCTCCAGCCATACGTCGCCGAAGCAACTACAACGCTTATTGCGAGCATGATGCATGTAATATGACCTGCGCAGGTCGAGATCAAGTGCATCGTGTGTCCAGCGCATGGCACGGCCTTCGACTTGGCCACAGGTGCCACCCCAAGCGTGCGCAAGGGCGTGTGCTGCCCGATAGCTCGGAACGTGTGTATGAGCAGCAGCAGCATGTCAAGTGCACATGCAGCTTTGTGCGTGAGCTGCGTCGTGTGCGGTTAGCCAGGCGCTCTCACATGGGTCCGTGGGTCCTGGCAGGCCTGTGCACATCTGCATCATGCCACCAGGGCATGCACCTTGTTCCTCGCAGACAGTCCCGACCTGTTCAGAGGGGCGATGCAGGCGAGGTGCAGGGCGGCTGGTGCCCCAACTTCCCCGAGCTGCCCTTTGTCGGCAAGGGCACGAAGCAGCGGCCGCTGCCGACCTTCCAGAGCCGGGTGGACGACGCTGGCAACATCGAGGTGGCTGCCTGAGGCGCGACCTGCCGCAGGAAACTGTGCTCGTTCGGGTCTTTGTGCAGTGCACCATTCTTCCTAGCGCGTCTTTCTGTATCGCATGTGGCGGCGTCCATCCCTTGGCAAGGGCACCACGCCTGGCTCCAACTGACCCATTGAAGTCTGATTGAATGGGTTGGAACATTGGGGTAGCCGCTCGGAATGTGTGTATGAGAGAATGCTGATAGCGGAGGTAACGTGATCGCATCCTGGTCGACATGTTGCGCATGCTGTGGCTCTCTGCATGCAAAACATCTTGCTTGGATGTAACTATCAACCACAGCAACCTGCTGGCCAGACGTGCTGGCCGCTGTTGACGGCACAGCTGTGGCGTTGTCCCTGTGACAGCAGTGCAACACTTCATAGCATGCACATAAGCTCTCGTATGGGCCGTACCGCTTACATGCTTGTTTTAAAGCTCCTTCCTGCGCAGACAACACCACAGCACGTGCAAACTACATTGCTCCGCATGTCTGTGTTAGAGTCCGTCTGCCGTGCAGCACTTCAGGGAAGTTTTGCCCAGAAAGAGTCGCAGCTGTTGTGCAGCCGGCCGCAAACATCCAGCAGCGCCCTCAAAGTGCATTGTGGGATGGTCTTTGCAAACATCAAAGCTCAAAAGCCACTCAACTGGCAGATGCAGCATCAGGTGCAAGATTGGCCGCACACACATCTCTGTGCTGCAGAGTGCTTCCCAACCTGCAGAAGACACCACCAGATACACCACCACGAGTAGATGCCACCAGGACTTGAACAACATAAACAATGCGCATCAGCGCAGCACTGAAAAAGTCGACAGTAAAAAGAACTGCGCCCAGAAGCGTGCATAAACCCCGGGATACTGCCTTCGAAGCCCCAGGCTACAGTGCTTGCACACAATCCAGATCTATGTTGAGGTTTGCAGCGTGCTCAGGTGTGCAGACGCACCCAGGCCGCATGCAAAAATTGCATTGATGGTGCTATCCTCAGACTGCCACACAGGCTTGCGATACAAAGGCACCGAATGTGGGATGCGGCCTAGGCCAGGGCGGGCGGCGGGGCGCGGCGGCCGGCACAGGCCGGGTCGCCCCGGCGGAAGGTCACGCGGTCGCCTTCCTCGAGGAACGGGTCCTGGTTGCGGTGCCACACCCACTCCGCCTCGGTCGCCGACTTGACCTCGAGCACGCCCATGCCGAAGGAGGGCTCCCTGCCGCGCCGCCGCGGGCCGCGTCGCGCGAGCGGGCCCATGCGCAACAAGGGAGGCGTGCCAAGGGCGCACGGGGTTGCCATTGCTGGTTAATCTGTTCCGCTTGCACTCAGCTGCTACTCCACTGCTCAGCAAGGCCTGCCCGGGATGAGCAGTCTGTGGATGGGAGCTGGCCTGCATCATATTAACCCAAACAACTGGCCAGAGTCAGCAGTAGCGCTGCAGGCCGCTCATCATGCTTGCCTTTATTGTGGCTGCGTCAAACCGCATGCCACCTGGCAACCATGATCGCACTTCTGGATACACGTTGGAGGTCACACATAGGGCCCAAGAAAAAGAGGGCAACTGTGCAATGCTCGGCTTTGCGTTTCATGATGGTAGCTTGTTCAAACGCATCAGACATGCACCCTGCATCTGGGCATTACATGCTTCCATGGCACCGCAATGCATGCATACCTATGCCAGGACTGTGTATGGCTGTGGGCATCAGACCGACTTCTTGGGCGCACCGGAATGCAGACCACAGGGGCTGCTCGCTGGGGCAGAAGTGGCCGTCCTGCTTGGTGGGGCACTTCGTGATACTAGGCCGCTTCTCCTTGGCTGGGCAGCGCCCGGGCTCATCCACAAAGTTGACATACAGCTTCTCGATGTTCCCGCCATCGCCTGGCAACGCCGAGGCAGCACAGCGCGTCAGCGCAGCAGCTCTCGCATCCAAAGGTCTGGAGTTGCACTGCACAGGCGAGCGAGCCACGGGGCTGCTTGTGAACCTGCCGCGGAGCACCACTGGGTAGTCGGTCAACAACCCGGCCAACGAGACCCATCCTTTTCTCCTCATCGAGGCAACGATGAAGCACAAAGCCAGTTAGCAGCATGCAGACTAGGCCAGCGGCCCAACACTGGTACCCGACACTGGCATGATGTCCCGTGCAGCCCTACACTTCCCATGCAAGACTCAGTGCACAGCAACTGGCGCACGCACTGCTGGCGCATGTGCAGCGCTGCATGAGCAAGCGCCACTGCTTGAGCATGCAAGTAGCTTGACAGGCCTCGATGATACCCAGGTATGAGATCCTGTGCAGGCTGGCATGCGTGCTGGGGCGGGAGCAGGGAGCATGGCGCGCGAACCTATGGTTATGTAGTGAGGTGCGCAGGGGTTGACCTTGTAGTCGTACACGCGGTTGTGGCGCTCGTATGCGTGAACGTGCCTGCAGGTGAGGGCGCATACCCCTAGCCTTCACATGTGGCCCTCACGCCTCCTGTTGTGGCCGTTGAGGCAAAAAAAAGGCATCAGAGAGGTACACTCGTCTCATCCCCTGTTGACACTGGGCCACATCTAGACAAGCTCCGACTCGATACGTTCATCCTACCTCAGACTGACAGGGACACGCACACATCCTGCTATGCAGTCTGGCGATTGCACACATATCCAGGCCGAGCAAGGCCCCTGACACAAAGGCCAGGCGGGCAGGCAGGCGCTGGCCGCGCGGCCGCAGCGGCGGCGCACCCATTGAAAACCAGGTCCACGCCGCCCTCATACACAATTGGCTCAAGCGCCAGGCGCATGCACTCCATCTCCTTGAAGTGCGCCTCGTACGTGTTGTACCTGCGGTGCGCGGCGCTAGGTTGTAGGGTATACCTACCCTGCCCTAATCCCGCGCAGCAGCTGCTGCGCGGCGCAGTGCGCGGCGCGCGCTGCTGCCTCACGGCGCCCCGCCCGCGGCCTCCTGGGCCCGCCCCTGGAAACAAGCCCGTCCGTATGTCTGCAAACCAGTACAGGCTGGGGTGCTCCCTCACAACTTGACATATGAACTTGCAAGTGCTCCCAGCAAGAAACACCAGCAGGCCGGTCTACAGACCTGGACAGCGAGTCTGCATAGGCGACCTGGGCGCCCGTGCGCAGTCGCCCCTCAACTCCCAGGTCAACGCCGCGCGCATGGCAGCAGAGGTGCAGCCGCTTCACCACAGTGAATGCGGCCGCACAGCCCGTCTGCTGACCCAGCACGGCGATGCCGCCCTGGTCGTCGCCCATGTCACCGCAGGCAGTGGCCAGCGGCATGGGCGCCCAGGTCGCCTATGCAGACTCGCTGTCCGGGTTTACAGACTGGTCTGCGGTGTTTCTCGCAAGGAACATTTACGAGGCCATATGTCAAGCTATGAGAAAGCACCCCAACCCGGGCCTGTTTGCAGACGGCGGCGCGAAAGAGCACGAGATTGGCTCGCCGCTTGGGTACCAACGCTTGGGTACCAATAAGCCAGATACGCGCGCCTGCAGCCCAAGCACAGGCCACACGCCGGGCAGCTGCCGCCCTCGCGGCTCCGGGCCGCCCGCGGCAGGCACGCCAATGCGTGCGCCATGCATGCTTGACAAGCTTGCCGCCCGTCCCATACACCAACTACACAGCCCCATCGCCCCACCTCCCGAGGGTTTCATGCGGCAGCCGCGAATCCTGGCTCAAGCCACACATTTTTCGCTCGGGGAAGCCTGAGACTAGGGCAGGGCCGCACCAGGGCGAGTGCATGACGGCGATGACCCAGGGCGTGCGAGCGCGGTCCACGGCGGCCAAGTCAGCGCGCAGCCACGCCGCCTGGGCGCTGTCCTCGCCATACGGCACGTACGAGCCCATCATGACCCAGTGCACGCCTGCGCGCGGGACAGCAGGGTATAGTATCCTATCCTATGGCAGGGTGTGCGACAAGCCTGCTTGCCACGTCATTCGCAGAGGCAAGCGGACATGGTGATGTGCGGGCAATATGCATGCATGCAGGCCGGCACACTCCTATACCGCAGAACGAAGAAAAGGGTCCGCCCCCATTATCCACTCGGGCATCGACCCAAAGACGCTCCTCTTGGTCCTGGAGGAGAGGCTGCTTGTTTCCTTATTCATTACTTTTCTAACTCGATGCTACGAAAAGTCTCCTCGACTCGACTTCGTCGACGTCTCGAGCAGCCTCAGCTGCCGGCATGGTGTCCGCTGCACGCCACAGTGCGTCGCCGTGTGCACGCACCGCATGGGCAGCACACTCGAGTTTACAGGCCGCACACGCAGCTTCGGCCCTGCCCGTTTGCCCTGCCCGTCGTGGGCGCCACGCAGCAATACTGCACTGCACTCGCCCGTCGCACGACGCGCATCCGGGCGCGCGCCGGCAGCGTCGAACGAATAGTATTGCGGCGAATCAGAGCCGCTCTCCTCGAAGGGGTAGCGGTACCGCGTCTCAAACGCCTGGAACCTATTCTGCTGGGCGTCCTGCTCGATCTCGTGGTTGCCGGCGACGCCCATCAGCGGCACCTGCGCACAATGTCAATCTAAAGGACTCAGCCCAGCCTCACAAGTACCTGCAGACCCGCCATCGAGTGTGCTAACCCTACCGGCGACGCCCATCAGCGATACCAGCGCGCGCCGCTGACCAGAGGACTCAGCCCAGGCTCAAGAATCACCTGCAGACCTGCCATCGAGGGTGCTGACCCTACCAACAAGCCTGCACGCCCGCAGACGGTGCCTGCACCAGGCGCCGCAGTTCTTTCTATAGTTCTGCTCACGTATCAGTCTCGATGGGCATTCTGGAGCGCCCGCGCATGCTCCGGCATGGCTGTCTCTTGCATGGTAGACGCACCTGTGCGGGCTATGTCGTTGCTATGGCACCATGGACAGTGAGTAGCCCACAATGGTGCCGCCCACCCAGGATAAACGTGCTGGTTTGACGGACCCACACCGCTGTACCGGGGCAAGCACCCGCGCTTGCAAGTGCCTGCAAGCCCCACGCATGACCAGTGCCACCAGAGCACAGCAGCGTGCAAAGCTCACGGAATACCCTAACAGAGTACTGCTGTGTTGAAAACGCCTCAGGAGGGACTCGCGCCTGCGAGAACAGCGGCTCCGTCAGGCGGCCCCAGGTGTCCCAGCGTGGCTGGAACGACGTGCTCGTCCCCCAGTCCTTGGCCTCCTTCTTCACCTCGCCCTGCCGGCGCGGAGCCGCATCGGCACCCGCTACTCGGCACGCTCCGCCGGCTGCACAGCCAGCAGCAGGCCGATGTGGGTTTGCTCGCTGCTAGCTGGAGCGCACCCACAGTGCGGCGACACCCAGGGTAACAGTTCAACCCCACCGAGGACAAAGAGCGTGCTGGGGCTGTAGATAGGGCGCAGGCCGGTGCCTCAGCAGACCTCAGCAGACGCAGCTTGCAGCCTCCACATGCATGGGCTTGCATGCTGGCTGGGACGATGCGGTCAGCCCCAGCGCGGCGCGCGCGCCTCTCCGTCCGGCAGGTAGTGCGGGAGGTAGTCGTCCGCGTACGTGTAGTCGCCCACCAGGATAACCACCTGCGCAGCCTGGCTGTTAACCCTATCCAAAGCCTACTTTTCATGCAGAACATGCGCAAACCCTAACCTATGCTGCAGAATATGCCCAAGCGCAGCCTCGCGCCGGGCGATCGCGGCGCCCTGCACGTGCACATTGGATGGATGGGGCACACGTTGCTGGCAGCTGCGCGGGCGCCCGCTAGAGCAGCCGAGCTCTTGGGTCACACTGATGCAGATCGCAAACGCACAGGGTGCGTCTTTGCCTTGCTTCATGCAACGAGCTCCGCCTCACAGGTGGGCGTCCGTGTGGACAGTTCGCGCACGGGCGAGGGGTTGCGTGTGTGGTCGAAAACAATCAGCCACCCCTCTGCACAACACCCCGCTCGAATGTGCAGCGCACCGGGGGTTCGGCCTTGGTGAGGTGGCGCAGCGTGGCGGTGGAGTTGTACGTCTGGCCCAGGTCGCCGATGATGCCGAAGCGCTGCGGGAACGCGCGCGGCCCCGTGGCCTGCAGCGTGGTGAAGCTGCGCACGCTGCTCCAAGCGTCCCGCTCGCCGTCGCCGCACCTGCGGTGCGCGCGCCGGCGCTGGATTTGGCAGGCTGTGCGGCTCTAAGGGGGTGCGCATGTGAGGTAGCCCATCTGCCGCCGTGCATGCGGCGCGCCGCGTTATACCTCCCCCCCTGCATGCGCTTCTGGGCAAATACAAGCAAAAACATCCCTATAGAGAGTCACAGGTATCGGCTCAGCATGTCCAGGCCACGCCAGCGTGCACCGCAGCCGCAGGGAGAGTACTACACACACGAGTGTACGCAGATCAGAGCAAGATACGCGGAGCACGCAGCCATGGGTAGCACTGCAGCAGATGCGACATAGCCATATGTGACATAGACAGCATAGCGGGCACACAGGGCACGTCATGACAGAACCACCCGCTGCGAGCTGCATCATGGGGTGGCTTGTCTCACGCCGCGCCGCGTGGTGCCTGCAGGAGGCGCTGCTGCAGCTGAGCGAGGGAGGCGCCTGTAGTAGTAGGTGGTCGAGGGCTTCAGGCCCTCCAGCTTGACGTGGTGGAAGACGCTGGAGATGTAGGTGTCGCCTGGGTAGTGCTGCACATAGGCCTTGGTGGCGCCATCGGCGCTCTTGTCCAGCGCATTGGCTTCTGTGCCGTACTCGACCTGGCGCCCAGCAACACAGCTCACACAGTGCTTGCGCCTGCCAGTAGGCCGAACAAGGCTGGTTCTGAGGCACAATGCCGAAGCACGGCCTGCGGACAGCTGTGCAAGCCTGTAAACATTTGACGCTTGCACGCAGCGCAAGCCAAGCGCAAGTGCTTTAGAGCACGTATCAGAACTTTGGGAAGTGTGTCCAACACAGTTTCGAACATGTAAGGCTACATCACGTTCAAGCTCTGGTCATAGCAAAGCACCCGAGCGTAGCCAAGAAGGCAGCTAGGTGCGACACAAGCAGGCTGCCTGCCTGTTTGTGCAACACTTGCGAATGACAGCGCGGCGGCGCACACCGTGGACGCCAGGCCTGCCAAGTCCTGCAGGTGTGCCGCCTCTCCAGCATCGGCCCGGATGCTGGCGTTGCCGGTGCTCCATGACACGAACATGGCGCCCTCACCTGCGCGCGCTGGCGGTCAGAGCGCTCGTCCGCACACGCCAGCAACGCAGCCCACACCCAGTTTGCTCTTTGTCTGGGCATAGTAATTGCGCGCGCCTGCCAGCGCAATGTGGATCTGCTCAGGCTCGAGCGGCCCAGCGGTCTTGACCACCCTTGGGTCGTGCATGCTGATATCCTCGCTGCCCGTTTCTCCCCACTCCTTCTGATAAAGAACAGTTCTTGGTGGCGGTGGGGCAGCCTCGGCATGCCCGCTGCCCAGGGGCAGCTTAAGGCTGGCGGCGTGCACACGCGGGTCCAGCGCAACTGCTCCCAGCAGCACCAGCCACACAAGCACGCACACGCCAAACGTGAGCCCAAAGCGCTGCTTCCAGCCCTCCTCTACCATGATCGCAATGCAATGCTTGATGCCGTGTGTCACGACCGCACTTGCTCAGAGGCAGTTTGTGCGTGCCCAGCAGTGTTCGGAACACAGACGAGGAAGCTATAATGCTAGCACTAGCATGCTCGCACTAGCATGCGCAGCAAATGCAGCAGTGTGCCTTAAGGGGAAGCTGCTTGGGAGAGGCAACAGAAGGCCTGTGTCCACGTCAGGCCAAGTCAATGTCAGACGTGGATGCTGAAAACGTGAGGTGAGGTAGCACTCCACGGCGAGACAGTGGCTTGCAGGACACATGCAGCGCTTGCATCCCGGCTTGCATGCAGGCCGCAGACCTATCCATTGCTGGTAAGAAGAATTGCACAAGCAAAACTGTGACCAACACGAGCGATAAGCGCACACGCACACAGGATAGCATTTCCTGCCTCTTTCCCTCAGTTCAGCTTGAATACCTCCAGTTTGCCACATGTGGTATACCTCACTCTGCCACATGTGCTATACCTCACTCTGTCTGCTTCTTGACCCTCACACATAAATGCGTTCATGCATTAGCACCTCATGCGTTAGTGCTAATAATGCACTCGAACAACAGTAAAGACTAACCTGGGATGATCGGATCACCCCAGTGGGATTGCTCGACAATGCAACCCAGCCCCGACGACACCGCCTGCAGACAGTCTCCTAGCGCAGGTTGCCTGCAATGCGCAGGACCTCTGCCACACCTTGCTGAGCCAGAAACAGCTCAACCGTGTGCCGCTCAGGGGGCCGCTGCTCTATTAACCTGCAATGCTCAATGCGCCTTACCTATCCAAAACCTGAAACACATTACAGAGCAGGCTCTGCTCAGTATGGCAGCGGTCCGCGGGCGGCCACGCTCACAAGGGGCTGCCTCAAGTCATTGCCACTGCTCAGTGTGCCTGTGGCACTCCTCTGCGCGGCACACGGCGGGTGGTATGGTGCGGGCCGGGGCAGCTTTGACTGCGTCACCTCCCGGTCGAGCGCTGGCAGCGTCGTGCTGGTAGCTCCTCGACAAGCTCCAGACTCCCTGCAAGCGTCTGCACCCAGGCACTGCCTCAGTGAATCTGTCTAACAACAGACACAAACATGGCCAGATTTGACATACGTTTCTGACAAGAGACACAGCAAAGATAAGTAAGTGTGCACGCCCACGGCTGTAACACAAAGCAGCAGTGCAAAACGAAGAAGCTTGTAGATGCTGCTGTGCAGAGTCACGCTCAAGGGGTCTACAGCCGCATGCACAACCATCTCAGCAGGCACTACAGCACTGAAGCAACAAAGGGCCTGAGTGTACACAACCCTGTGAACGGCACTGTTCACGTGCCTGCACGCGTCGCCGCGTCCTGACGGCGTTGCGCCTCTGCGGCGCGCCGCAGGTACGCCGCCACGTCCACCGCCGACTGCGCGCCAGCCCGCGCACGCCCGGCGGCGCGCTCAGGTGACAGCGGCCGCGGCGCAGCCCGCGCAGTGCTGCACCCCTCTCCGCGGGCCCCGCCCTCGCCCTCGTCGCGCAGCTTGTTGTATCTCGCCGGCAGCGGCAGCGGCTGCCCGGGCCGCCAGGCGCCGATGGGGCCCAGCCCGCCGCGCGGAGACACGGCCTCCAGAAAGACGCGCTTGCGTGACGGCGGTGACGGCGCGCAGCCGCCCTCGCCGCGGCCCGGCGCGGCGCCGCCGGGCTGCAGGGGCGCGACGATCACCGGCGCGTGCGCGGCGCGCGCGACCTGGCTGGCGAGCGGCTTTTTTCCGAGCAGCCGACCGAGCGCGCTCGGCGCGCCGTCGCTGGCCAGCACGACCGCGCGCGCGCCCGCCTCCAATGCCTCCAGCGCGAGCGCCTGCGCGATGGAGACGCGCGCGCAGCTGGCGCCGCCGCGCAGCACGGCGAGCCGGTGCAAGACGCCCGCGCCGGCCGCCCTGCTCAGTGGCGCGGCAAAGCGGCGCTGCATGAACGCCGTGGAGCGCGCCAGTGGCCGGCGCGGCATGCAGACCAGGCGCCACAGGCTGCTGGCGTCGAACAGCACATGCACGAGCAGGAGCTCAGAGGCGCCAGGCTCCGCCAAGTAGCTCAGCGCATACTCCACCGCGCGCTCTGAGGCCTGCGCACAGACCAAAGGGGCTGGTTCTTGCTGTGCAACCACCCAAGAGGAGCGGTGCCAGCCGTCCAGGTGGCACATAAGTTTTCCAGACCAGCCCAGGCACCTGCTCGTATCACTGACAGCCACCGTGTGAGAAACAAGGTGCAACATGTCCGAGAGCGGGCAGGGTGCTGTGCTGTCGGGGGGGACCAGCTTCACATGTAACTGCGCAGTGCTCAAGGCTGGGAGGCACACCTCAGAGTCTGTGACAGCGACCAATATTGGACCTTCCTGCTTCATTCCAGCCAGGCGGTGCCCCTACGTGTCTGCACTTTGTTCGCAAGCCCAGCACACGTGTTTGCAATTTCGTGCAAACTTCACCCTCGATCTTCGTTCCTTAGCTTCTTCTTAGCTTGTCACCTTGCATATATGCCTGGTCGATCAGCACCTGTCGTGCAACAAAGTGGAGAAAGTGCGTGTGGAGGGGTAGGGGCATAGGTCTAGGGGCTCAGCAAATTTGTACTTGCCAGGTACGGCAGACTGTGGCCCGCAATGCTTATGTCCCCAGGGTCCTTTCCATTCCTTAAATTGTGCTGCATGCGTCTTTAAGAGACTGTCTCGTAGGTGCTCAGCTGCGTGCTGGCGTCATCAGCAGTTGGTGTCCATGGGGCACTAGTACGCTGCTGAGGTGCACGTGTAGGTGATTTGGTAGTGCACAACAGCCTGTTGTCAAGTCCACGATGAGCTGCTACTGCCTAAAAATTTTCTTGTTTTGCCTCCGGCCTGGAAGCACACGCTGCGCAGCTCAAGTCACTTCTGTAACTTCTTAGCAACTTAACATCCTTGGGTAGTCGGCGACCCACTACTAGTCGCAGTGCTGGTAGCGTACCCAATGGGTATGCTTCCAGCACTTTCCTTTTGAGACTGGAGCGCTGCTTTGCTAGACGCGACTTGGCTTCCTGTGCGAGCGCGCAAATAGGTACGTGCTAGTTTACAACAGCCTCCAACCTGCTTTGAGCCGCACTTATTGCTCAACTACGTTCGCAACGTCCGCCAGCTCCTGAACAGGAACAAAGAATCACCAACAGGCCAGGCACGCTTATTCGTCCCGGCCCGCGCCCTGCCCACGCGGGGCGCGCACAAAGAAAAGAGACACCTGCGTCAACTGTGAGCGGAGACATGGGCCTGCTCCGGGGAAGCCAACCCATAACACGCGCTGCCCTAGAACACCATACCCTACCCTAGAACACCATACCCTCTATCCTGACCAGCACCAGCAGCTGCTCGGCGGGCTTGGGCGCGCCGGCGCTGCCCACCGCCAGCGCGGGCGCGTCCGCCCCTCCCCAGGGCTGCCCGCCCTCCGAGGCCGGCCCGACGGGCGCCGCCGCAACGGGCAGCTGCCGCGCTTCCGACGCATCTCCCGACCCGTTGCCCGCCGGGACATTCAGGGTCATGCCGCGGGGCGACGGAGGCGACGGAGGCGACGGCGGTGGCGACGGCGGCGCGCCGGCCGCGCCGGCCGCGGCGGTGTCCGCCCCGCACTCGCTGGGCGGGCGCAGGCCCCGGTGCGCGTCGATGACGGTGGGCGTCGCCGCGCCGCCGTACCACCCGGCGAGCAGGTCCACGAAGCGCACGCCGCCGATGTGCGAGCTGGTGAACAGCGGCCCGTCGATGATCTCGTGCAGCTGGCACGCCGGCGCAAAGACGACCGCCGCGGCAGCGGCTGAGCCGGCCTCCCCCGTCGCCCGCGCCAGCAGCGTGGCGCCCAGGGGCCCGTCGGGCTCGGCGGCCCGGCCCGGCGTCGGCGCGGTCGCGGGCACCCTGCCAGCCGACGCCGCGAGCAGCGCGCGCTCCACCGCGCCGGGGTAGGGTGTGAGCCCCGCGTAGGTCTCCACTGCGCCCGCGCTCCCGGCGCTCCCCCCGTCGCCGTCGCTGCCCGTCGCGCCGCCCGCCACCGCCGCCGCGCCGTCCGCGGCCCCTGCTCCTGCCTCGGCCCCGGAGGCCGCGGTCGCGCTCGGCGCCGCCCCGGCGGCGACGCCGCCGATAAACGACGCCTCCATGCGCGCGCGGAAGTCCGAAAAGTTGGCGCCCACCGCGCCGTCAAAGCCCAAGTTGGCGCTGTCGTACAGGTACTCGTGGAACAGCGCGGGCGTGGCGACATGCGCGTGCGCGTACTGCGCAAAGAAGCAGCGCCAGGCGTCCGCGCCGTACGCGTCCATGCATGTCCTGCGCGGCTTCGCCAGCGAGCCCATCAAGCGGTAAGCGTTGGATGCGGGCAGCGTCCTGCTCTGGGGTCATGCGTGCGTTGCTCGCTTGCTGACAGCGTTGCCCGGGAGTGGGCAGGTGCAGCAAGCACAGACGGCGCGGCGCGCGTGGCCGCGGGCCCTGGCGCGGGGGCGCGGACGCGCCTGTCGAACTGCGCGCGGTAGCTGCTGAGCAGCGCCTTTGCACATTTCTGGAAGGAAAAGCCGTCAGAGCGCAGGGCGGTGTATGGCGGCACGTCCAAGAACCAGCCCGCGTCGATGAACGCGCGGTAGGTGGTCAGGCGCGGCATGCGCGGCCTGCACAGCGCAAGCAAAAACAGGTGGACGCGGACTGCAGATAGACCTGATCGTACCGTACAAACACAAGCCAGGATCCCCCTTGCACGTAAGGGCGCATGCAGCACTGACACAATGCAGGTGTTGCGCCTGCCCGGAGCATTCTGTTGCCGCGACAGGCGCGGGCGATGCGGGCGCGGCTTGGGGCGCGGGCCGCGCACTGCAGCAGGGCGTGCAGCCAGTCCGCGTTGTGCAGGCAGCCGACGCCGCCGGCGCTGTCGCCGGTGAGCAGCACCTCACCGCCCGCATCCAGGCCCAGCTCGCCCAGCAGCCGCCGCGCGGCCGCCGCCGCGATGCGCTTGCCGCGGAACTGCCAGCCGCCCGCGCCGCCCGCGCCTGCGCGCGTCATGGCGCTTGTGAGTGCGCGGTGAACGGCGCTGCAGGTGCTCACATGCCGGGCGGGGAAGATTGCAGGTCCCTGTCACGGGGCCCTGTCACGGGGCCCTGTCACATACGGCCGCCCAGGTGTCGCGCCAGGTGTCGAGCGCCGCCGTCGTGGCGCTCGTCAGGACCTGCCAGCCGCCTGGTTACCGCGGTGACGGGGCGCCCCATGCTGCCCGCCGCTTAGCAGACACGCCGCGCACGGTGCGCGCGCGCCGCGCGCGAGCTCGAGAGAGGCTGGAGAGGCTGGGGGCAGGCGGGGCGGCGGGGCGCACTCTGGAGGCGCACGCCGTCCGCGGCGCCGCGGCTGGCGTTGGCGGCCGCCTCGTGCGCCGCCAGGCACCCGCGCGCCGCGCTCGCCCCGCCCGGCGCGGCCGCGGGCACGGCGGCCAACAGCGCGGCGCCCTCTGCGCGCATGACCCGCCTGCTGACCCCAGCCCGCCACCCTTCGGGCGGCCCCAGCCCCGAATAAGACGCACGTGACAAGCGGACAGATTTGGTAACCCGCAGCGCTGTGCAGCCTGTGCCCTGGCGCTGCAATGGCCCCTGCGCGCGAGTCGCCTGCGCGCCAGACTCGCAGGGCCAGCTGATAACTCGCCATCCATGAGTGCAGGAGATAAAGCACCAGCGCTGCAACGCAGACCCACCCATCCACATCAGCGCAGGGCCAGGGCGCGCAGCGCCGTCTGCAGGCACGCGGCTGGGCGCGTGCAAGGCACACCCCGGCCGCAGCAGCGCAGCAGGCGCGGCGCCGGGCCGGGCGCAGCGCCGCCGGACCTGGCGGCGCGTCGCCCAGGTGCGAGTCCGACGAGCAGTACCAGATGGCGACGTGGTTCCAGTCGTGGAAGGTGGGGTTGGCCGCCGGGTCGTCCGACAGGATCCCATGCGTCTGCAGCCCGGGCGCGCCCGTCAGGCGCGCCGCGGTGCAGCGGGGGGGCAGGCGGCCTGCGTCGGGCTCACCGGCTGCGCATACGGCCATGATGCACGCGCACGTCGCGCCCTGCCGGAGCAGCGCGCAGACACACCGCAACAGGACGCCGCAGGTGAGCGGGCAGGCGGCCCTGACCGACAGGGTAGGGTAGGGTAGGGTAGGGTAGGGTATGGTAGGCAGATGAGCAGGCCAGCAGGCTGCCGCTCAACATCAGTTGACCTGTTGCCAGCTGCCACGTCTCCAATACGAGCACCACGTCTCAGCAAAGGCCCGCCTCTCCATCTGACAGTCTGCCGGCTAGAGGCGGGGGCCGCCCCTCGGCAGCGGCGCGCGCCTGCAGGACCACGTCGGGCAGGCCGTCCACGTGCGCGGTCGCAGAGGTGACCGGCGGCAGCAGCGCCGAAGACATCAGGTAGGGCGTGGCCGCGTAGCGCGCGGCGCACGACGCGGCGTCCCAGCACCATGCGCCGCCCAGGAAGCGGATCACCCACCTGCGCGCCGCGCGCGCCCGGCGTAAGCCTGGCCTGGCAGCCAGCGCGCGGATTCAGACTATTATAGGTCTAGGGTTATAGGGTATATACCTAACCCTATCCTAAACCCCAACCTGTATAACACTGCTGGAGCATGGCGCGTGCCAGGGCTGCCCTGAGTGGCACGCCTTGAGTGGCTTACTCCTGAGTGGCATGCCGAGGTGCGTGCGAGGAGCCGGCCATGTGTCGGCCTGGGCTGCGCGTCGCGGGTTTGCCGTGGACACCGGCCTGTGAGCAGTCTGAGCGCGCCTACATGGACCCTGCTCGCCATGCAGACAACCCTGGCTGCTCACAGCACGGCGCATGCAGTGCATGCAGAACACCTTAGCAGAGCCTGCGCCGCGGCGCGCACTTGTCCGCGCCCGCGCCCGCGCCGGGGCGGTGGTAGAACGCGCCCGGGCTCCCGTCATTGCACACGGCCAGCGGGTCGGCCGCCGTTGCCGCGTACAGCCGCATCACGCGGCCGCCGCCCACTGCGCCGGCACTGGCGGCCGGCGGCGCGCTTGCGGCAGCCCCGCCCTGCGGCGCGCTTGCGGCAGCCCCGCCCTGCGGCGACGGGCTGGCGCCGCCGGCCGCCCCGCCGGCGCCCTCCTCCGCGTCGGCCAGGGACAGCGAGGCGATCGCCGGCGCCGCGGCGGCGCCGCCCGCGCTGCCCCGCACGGGCCCCGCCAGGGTGCTGACCTTGGCGCAGGGCGCAGCTGTCGTGGCGGCCGCCTGCAGCACGTCCCGCCCCCGCCGCGTCTGCCCCTGCTCGCCGTCATCTCCTGCCTGCTCGGTGGCGCCAGCGTCGCTCGCTGCTGCGCCCGCTCCCGCCTCCGCCGCCGCCTCTGCCGCGCCAGACGCGGCCCGCTCCTCACCAGCCTCCGCCGCTGCGCCCAGCCCCTCACCGCCGCCGGCCGCGCCCGCTCCTGCCCCGCCTCCGGCGCCCGCCGCGGGCGCGGCGGCGGCGCGGTCGAGCGCCAGGCGCGCCTCCGCGCTCAGCCCCGGCTCATCGTCCACCGCGTCGTCCACCGCGGCCTCCAGCACGCCCTCGATCCGCGCCGGCATCTCCAGCAGCTCCTCTGCCAGGCCCGTGGCATGGGACGGCGAGGGCACCGAGGTGGCCTTGACGGCGGCATGCACGAGCAGCAGGCTGGCGATGAGCAGCGCGTGCACGGCAACGAGCGCCATGGCCGCGAGCCAGCGGTGGCGCAGCGCGCCGCCCGCCTCGCGCTGCGTTTGCTGGAAGTACCCATCCTGCGCTCGCCGCATGCTTGGCGAGTGAGTCGAGTTATGCAAAGCATATGCAAGCACTGCAGCCCGCCCCGCGTCTGACACGAGGAGCCACTTTGCACTCCGCTGCGCCGCGCAACGGGCAGGTTCAAGCACTGCAGGGCCGTCGCATGCACACCCTCACAGCACCTCAGCATATACACACCAATACCACGAGCCCACGAACTCTGTGCAAAGTTACGCTGCACCCAGAGGGCTCCGCGGCCTGCAGCACATCCTCAGGTGCCTTCCCCTTCGTGCAGTGCAGCAACAAGCTATATTAAATACCCAACTGTACGTGAGCTGAGGGTGGAATGTAGAGCACCACGCACCCGCCTCATACCCCTGCTGCGGCCCCGCCCATGGACCCTGCCAGGTGAAGGTGGCCACTCCTTCAAGCTGCCTCTCCCTTGACCACCCCGTCACCGTGTACGATGGGCCAGCTTGTCACCTTTCTATGACTTCGTCGAGCATGCATGAAATTCTGGGGGTTACCTCTTTGCGCATTTGAATGCCAGCTTCAGACCTGCCCCCGGCTGAAGTCTAGAGACATGTACATGGATTGTTTGCGCATGTATATGCAGCATGCATGGGAAGATGTGTGAGACTGATGCACTACGAGATAGTCAGGCCTGCCGCTCCAGCGTGTTGCACTACTCTGCGCCTTCCTAGCACTGCAGTGTCCGATTCCCCAAATGCAGCCAAGATACGTCCAGCTAACCAACCCAGTCTAGAACAGACGCCTTAAAGAGCCCTGCAACAGATGCTGCATGCTGTAAAGCACACTGCCGGCCTGGTGTGCATGTGCCAGTGACCAGAAGAGCGCGCGGCTGTGCCGGCTGGCGCCTTACTTGATGCGCGAGCGGAAGCGCTCGATGTTGTGCAGCGTCAGCACCGTGCACTGCTCCCACGACAGCGGCGCCTTGGTGAAGGGGCACGTGCCGTGCTCCTTCAGGCACGCCTGGCGCGCATGCATGCAGGCGCATTATGAGCATGAGAACTAGCTGCATGCCTGAGATTGCTGCCATACCTGCCAGCGTGAGAAGTAAAAGACACCTTGAGGAGAAAGAAGGCTCAAGTGTGGGGTGCATGTGCGTGAAATGCCTGCATAGAGCTTGCCTCTCTGGTGCCAAGCTCTTGCATGAAGGTACGCCGTATACTGTGGTGTAGACTGGGTGCATGCGAGTACTGAGGCGTCAGGTTCTGGCTTGCACTGGCGCAAGGCTGCCTCGGACAGGCTCCGGCGGCGGCGCGCAGCGCAGCCGCGCCGGGCGCGCCTTCCAGGTGGCGAGGCCCATGACGTGGCCGAAGGGCGAGATGGCCGGCGTCACGACCGGCTCCAGCGTGATGGGGTCGATCAGCTTGGGCAGCGGGTTGCCGTCGTCGCCGCCCGCGGCGCCGCCGTTGCGGCGGCGGTAGCGCTGCGCGCGGTCCACGCCCGACCACCTGTGCGCGCGGCGTAAGGTTCTTTCATGCAGCCCTGCAAGCCCTGCCTTGCGCATCATCAGGCCGAGCACAACGAAGCCACCCCCAAGCTGTGAAATGCCTCTCAGCAGGCCCAGCTGCGTGCGCTGGCAGCGCAGGCAGTGCGGTATATGCCAGTCAGCAGGCCAGGCGGCCTGGCTGCATGCAACCCGGCTGATGTCAGCAGCAGGACTCCTCCTGACCTAGCAACCACCCATGTCCTGCTGAATGGGAATGCTGACCCACACCGGTTGGTCGTGGGCTCGGCCCCGTCCTCGTCGCTTTCGCCGCCGTCTCGCGCCTCGTCATCGCTCTCGCCCCTGTACGGGGTGGACCAGCATTAGCGCTGGACGTGTTATTCGCTATCACCCAGGATTCATCGAGGGACACTGCGAGCGCAGCATCATGATTGCACTCCTCGCCCGGGACGACACCAGGACAGCACCAGAGCAGTGCGTGGTGTGACGGCGCGCCGCGCGCCTGCGGCGCTTGCCACGCGCAGGGCCGCCCGCGCCACGCGCGCCGGCAGGGCGGGGCGCCCGCGGCGCGCCCCGCTCGGGCGCCGGCAGGCCCGCCGCGGCCGCCTCCCGCTGCGCCTTGCCCGCCCAGTACTCGGCGCACTGGTGCTCGGGGTCCAGCGCCTCGATGCCGTCCACGATCTGCGGATCAGCTAGTTTTGACTTTTACTTAGGCTTAGGTTCAGGGTAGGCATGCAGCGCAAGGGGATTCAAAGAGGCATGCCATTCTTTGGGGACATTAGCAACGCGCAGTGGCGCACAATGAAACACGCCTGTCAAGAAGGGACGGGGCAGGGCAGGCACCTCGGGCTGGTTGAAGCCAAAGTACTCGGGCCCGGCGATGGCGGTCTTGGGCGCGGGCGGCAGGTCCTCGCCCGCGCGGCGCCGCGCCTCGATCTCCGCGTTGATGCGCTTCAGCACCTGCGGCCGCGGGGCCCCGCGCGCTCGCGCCCACGACTCGACAAAGCCGGCCGGCGCGTCAAGGTTTGTTGCGCTTCACTTGCGCCGTAAGCATGAACGACAGATGCGCGCACCGCGGCGTCATCGGAGCAGGTTCAGAGAAAGGCGCATGCCAGGGTGACAGCCAAATTCAGGGTGTAGCTCGGCTGCCGCAAAGGCGCGACGGGGCGCCGCCCGCGCGCGCGGCGCACCCCCGTCCAGCAGCCGGTGCAGGACTTGGCGACCAGCGGCTCGCCCGGGCGGTCCATGGCGGTGACCTGGAACGTGGGCGCCGGCCAGAAGCGGCCGCCGCGGCCCTGCACCAGGCACTCGTGCACGCAGATCGCGTCCAGCACCACCTGCGCGCGCGGCGCGCAAGGGGTAGGGTAGGGTAGGGGTTTTTCCGCTCGGGGCCCTGACTTGACAAGGTCCAACATCACCTACGCGCGGCGCGCAGAGGGTGGGGTAGCATAGGGTTTTGGCGCCCTACCACTCAAGGACGCACTGAAAATGTGCAGCACGACCTGCGCAGCGCGCGCACAGGGCCACGCTGCGAGGCACATGACGAGTTTACCTGCCGCGCTTGTCATGTGTCGCACCGACGGAGCGCCGGCAGGGAGCGCTGCGCTCGCAAGCAGACTGCCCAGTGGACAACGCAGGAGCACAGCTGGTAAACGATGAGATGGGCTTGGACATTACGGACACAAACACTGTCTCAGGACAGCAGCAGCGGCGCGCACCGAGGAGCGGAAGTGCACGCGCGACTTGAAGCCGGCCGGGAAGATGTAGCCCGCGTTGTACCAGCCTGTCGCCGCCCTGCACCGCCCCGGGCAGCCCCCCCTGGTCCCCCTTGCTGCATAGCCGCGGGTGCACGGCGGAGGGTAGGGTTTGGACCCAACCCTGTCATGCTGTCCAGAGGCTCCATGGTGGCCTCCATGCCACTGTGCCACTGATCAAGCATGCGTGAGTTGTAGGGTAAGGGTCCTTACAGGTTCTACGGTCCATGCCGCAGCAGCGCTGCTGCTGCGGCATGCAGCGGCCGTGCCAGGCCCGAGGGCGCGGCGCGCACCGCAGCTCGCCAGTCTCCAGCAGCTCCGCAGCCTTGTGCGACTTCTGGCGCACGCGGCCGCGGTTGGTGTGCCCGGTGCGCGAGATCGCCGCGCGCCGGCCGCCGCCGCTGCCGCGCTTTGGTAGCTTCGCCGGCGCCG